>Ga0307508_10000693_pt1 | contig 40292 bp, 48 predicted proteins | sample 9_EM_MG_FD_203089 | JGI IMG/M metagenome (GOLD analysis project Ga0307508, IMG submission 203089) | Populus trichocarpa ectomycorrhiza microbial communities from riparian zone in the Pacific Northwest, United States - 9_EM | ecosystem: Host-associated > Plants > Roots > Unclassified | place... | reverse complement strand
GGGTTTCCCCTTTCACCCTACCCACCCCCCCCCCCCCCCCCCAACCCCCCAACCCAGAGCTCGCCCTTCCTTCGCATTCCTGGAAATCCCTTTTGACAGAGAGTCGGATTGCGAAGAAGAATACACAGGTGCTCGGTAGGTTGTCTGAGTCCCATTTTCTCTACGCCCTGATCGTCATCGCGCTCATCCCAAGGGTGGGATGACCCTCTCTCCTTTGCGTCTTGTCTTGCCCCTGGTTTGTTCGTTGCGACGACAACTACTTCCTTCAACGCACACACAACCACATGCCTCCTCAACACCAGCCGACCCCAACACGGAGACCGAATCCCGTCGCCTCTCGCGTCGCATCGCATGCTAACCGGTCTCGATCTTCGCAGACTGCCCACAAATCGTTAATCGACCGACCCGAAGGTCCCTCCTCTCCCCGATCGCGTCGTCGCCCACAGTCCTACAACGAGTACCTGCGAGCCTCGATTCGACCCACTACTACAATAATGAAGGCTTTCGTGTTGGTTGCCCTGGCTGGCTGTGCCCACGTTGCGATGGCTGCCGACCCTAAGCCCTACGCTTGCTACAGTTCCGCCGGAAAGCTGAAGCAGATGGGAGATCTCGAGTTCAACTCGCGTGGAGATTGTCATGAGCTGTGTGTGACGACTGAGGTGAAGAATGGAGGAGATGGATACGCTGTCATGGCCATGACGAAGGGCACACTATGCTACTGTGGAAACACACTGCCTAATGACTCCCTGAAGGTCGACGATGCCAAGTGCAAGCAGCCATGTCCTGGATTCGCTCCGGAGATGTGTAAGGGCTTCTCAGAATGTTGTCCGATGCTGCCACGGTCCTGATGGCTGACCGTCGTGTAGGTGGTAGTCGGCTAGGAGAATACTTCTCGGTCTACACGACTGGTCTCGAGGAGGATCCCGAGATGGATGAGGCACTGTCTTCGTCTGCGTCGAGCGCGTCCAAGACCAGTTCGGCCTCTGGTGTGTACCACCATACCCTTCGGAGATCGTGCGGTGTTTGGCGCAGCGCAATACTGATCTGTCCCTCCCCTCCACAGACGCCGAGAGCACAAGCCGCTCCGGTACCGGCACCGCCTCGACCAGCACGGCCGATTCGCAACAGCAGACGACTACACCCGAGAAGCCAACCAACAAGGCCGCGGTTGCAGCTGGCACTGTGATCGGAGTCCTTGCGATCATCGGTCTTGGAGTGGGTGTGTTTGTATTCCTCAGGAGGCGAAGGAGGCAAGAAGTGGAGGAGGAGTACAGGCGGTCTGCTGCGGTTAGAGGCTTCGTGCAGAAACCCGCATTGGACAACCGACTCGATCCCGTCATGGTACAGAGAAGAGACTCTGTTGGAAGCATCGCAGACAACCAGGACTACTCGCGGAAGATCCTCAGGGTATATCAACCCCTCGTTGAACCCGGTTCCCATCACGCTCACTAACGTTATGACCCGTTAAGGTGACGAATCCTGACGGCTAAATCGAGTCAGTCTACGACTTGAAGCCAGGAATGGATCATTTTCGTTCGCAGATTGTGATGCTTTTTCGTATCGGGGTTCGGTTTCATTTGCGGTTCTGCCTTCTTTCTCCTTCCATACTAAACACCTGTGTCATGTTCACGATCCCTCGCGGGTATACCATTGCAACGTCGAATCACGTGTACGAGCTCGGGCGATATCTGTGAACTGTCAAGTGTGGAAGGGAGCGGAGGGTGGGGCACGCAACCACGGGATGGACACCGGCATCGGATGGTCTGCCATTTTACTTTTTCTGTTTTCGTCAATACCCATTTCCTGCTATTTCGCTTCTCTTCTCTTTTTTTTCCCCCCCCTTCGTTTTGTGATCGATTTCATTGCTCATTTTCGGCACATGCTTTTTTTTTCTCGGTATCGTCACCATGTGGGTTTTCCTTATGTTCCGCATCTTGTGTACTTTCGGAGGGGGGTTGTGGTATGGGAGGGGGGCGGGGGGAAGGTGGAGGAGAGGTTTGTAGCGTATATTACTACTTTAGAGGTTATCTTCCTGGTGCTTCTTTTCTTCTCATCGAACGCTTCATATTTCCCTTTTTTCTTCTATATTTGTTTCGTCCGCCAGTGCGGGTTTTATTTGCGTGTGACGAATGAAACGGCGGGAGAGGGAGAAAAAAAGGAAAGGAAGACTATTGCTTGCTCTATCTTAATCTTTTGTGGATTTTGACGATGGTCAATGTCCGCAGTTCACTCATTCAAATTACTCTTTCTTTTTTTTTGTAGCCTCGTACTGTTAATCCTGTACAGACCCTATATACCTCTCTCTCCGTCTCCCTCCCTACCATAGACAGTGTTCCTCACCATCAAGCCCCTTTTCTCTCTCTCTCTCTCTCACTCTCTCTCACTCTCTCTATCTTCTCCCGTTGAGTTGAATCTTGCCGAAACACCGGAAGGCGTGTTTTTTTTTGTGTTATATATGTACATATCACTTTGTATTATTTTTTTTGGTGGTTGGGTGAATGGGTGTGTGTTCTCGGGTCTTGCCTTGTTTCTTTGTTTCTTTGCTCCCTTTCGCCGCTTGAGGCTGCCCCCCCCACACACACACACATCTAACCGAGATCTTGAGAGCGCGGCGGCGTAAACTGCGGGAAAATAATAAAGAGAGAAAAAAGCTTTACAAGGTCGAGACTCCACTCCCCAGGAACCGTTGGATACATAGATAAAGTGCGAGTTGTACTATATAATTACCGTGGGTGCGTGTACCCATGTATAGATATAACCTGTGGGGTTCAGATGTCTCCGCCAGTGCGGAGGCGGCGCTTGAACCTCGGGTCTTTGTGGAGATGGCGTGGAGTAGGGACTACTTCATGATGGAGTTGTCATCAAGTTCATTGTCCAACACAATAGCATTTCGAATCGCAATCACTGGGAACAATTCACCAATACAAAGAAAGTCCACCACGGTGAGACACAGTAGACCAAAGAGAACAGTACAATCCGCAGAAACAAAGACAACCTCCCCAGTCGCATCCCAGTGCGCCCACTTCCAGAAACCAACCAGATCGAATCATAGCAACAGACGGGAGGGAAAGGAACGCCTCTGTCACATCAAGGCATTATCACAACCTACCCAGGATTACTCCTTCTTGGGGTACTTTCCGGGCATGGGCAAATCGCTGATCGTTCCCTGACCCACGGTCTGATTCGAGTTATCCCTACAGATACCTGGTCTCTCCTCCCCACACCTGGTAGGCGTAGCGGTGTGGTTGAGCACCAGAGGCCTTCTAGCCATGGGAGACGAATTGGCCGGTGCGCCAACAGGAGTATTCTGATGCTCGGCAACCGACGATAACGGCGGGAGATCATCACCGAGCGGGTGGGAATTAGCCACGGCATCCAAAGATTCAGCACCAGACTCTAAGGCGACTGGGCCGAGCTCGCTAGCCGGAATGGGCTCGCGGGGATCTATGTCGGCGTCGGAGACGGGGGCTGAGGCCAGGGCATGGTCAGCGCCGAGAAAAGCGATGTGACAGGGCGGGGACGCCTCATGAGGGGACTCGTGTTCTCCCGTGATCGGGTCGATTCCGAAGCCGGTCGCGCTGGGTATCGTGGGGGATTGGTGAGCGGCCGCATTGGGGGACTGGTGGGTTGGACCAGCGACTGCGGTGAAACCGTTCTGGCAGCAGGTTTCGTCAACAGCGTACTGAGAGAGGTCAGCCTTTGTATCACTCTCGGCACCGGAGTTGGGGCGTCGTGCCTTCTCACCGGAAGCCCAAGCCGAGGGGCTGTCGGGACGCATGTGGGTCACGGGCGGGACGACGACATAATTCCGCTCGATGTCCTGCTGACCACGGATGGCCGAATCACGAGTGGCAGTACTCTGCGGGTACGCATAATCTTTGCTATCCACTTCGTCATACGCGTGATAAGGCATAGCACCGGGCAAGGAACCAACAGCTGCTATGACAGACGTGCTTGAACCTTCGCTTATGGGGTGCTCCCTGTGGTCAACACCACGGTCGATCTTGAAGTCACTCGGGAACCTTCCAGCTTCAGGTCGTCTTGGGGGCCGCATCTCCTCCTGGACAGGGTATTCAAGCTCACTCTGTTGTCCAGAGTATGGGACCTCATCGGCCTCGTCACTGTCAAGGCTGTTATCGTCGCTATAAGATTCCGCCTTGTGAGGTTCCCCGGCCATGGTTTGGTTGTGGATACGGTCGGGGTCGTGGATGGCTTCGGCTGTGTGCAGAGCACCGTGGTGAGGGGTGCGTTGCGAGGTGGTCCTCATCACATAGGCGTCCCTCTCCGCTCCGGAAACTTCAGTGAGTTTCTTGATTGCTTCGTACCATTCCAGCATCACTGCGTGAGTCTCGGCACGGAACACCCAGCTGTGCCCACGATGAAGTGAACCAGTCTGGCGAGCCTTGAGCACAAACTTGTGGGAGACAGCGGAAGGATCCGAGTACTTTCCGAGCGAAGACTCAGGCAGGTATAGAGACATGACCGGTGTCGGGTCACGGTTGCGGTCCGGCGACTTGAACTCGTGGAGGTAGGTCGGTGATAGGACGTACCAGGCCGGGGTGAATGACATAAGGTACTTGGACTTTCTCTCCAAAATTCCAGCACGAACCTCAGTGACGGCGGGGTGACTGTGGCCGGGATACTCAATCTCTTCCACATTCCTCATGGGTATGACCGGGTTTATCATGTGAGGGTCACGTTCGACAAAAGCAGACCACTCGTAATCCTGGGGGAGATGAAGAGTGGTCGCGGTGAGACGCTCGGACAGGTCGATGAGCTCTTGGCCCTCCCTTCTGGTGATCTTCACGTAGGAGTCGTATGCCTTCTGGATCTCTCTAACGATGATCCTCTCGAGCTCGCGGCCACTCGACTCGAGGTTGAGGTGGGCCTACGGTGGTTAGATATGCACACGGATGAGTGACGAGAGAGAACATACCTTGTGGAGGTAGTTTTCTTCCGCAATGTGGCGTCTCAACTGCCTGTCAACACCCAGCTTGACAATATACCTGCCGGCATTGTTAGTCCACGGGATACATCAACAGAAGTACATGATGTCACTCACGGATCTTTGGTTCCCGAAGGATTAGTTTCGAATGCTTCCAACGCCTCATTGAGCTTCAGGACCTCCTTCCTAGATGCCTCCTTCTCCTTCTCGACATTGCTCTTGAAGTCGCCAGAGAGGGCCTTGATCTCTTTAATCTTCGAGTTCAGATCACTTCTAAGTTCATTCAGATGATTGACGACCTCAACTTCGATCTTGAGTGCGTTCCGAGCGTTAATGATGGCCTCTTTGTGGAAATCACCAAGCACGGTGTTGGTCTCGAGGATGCCACCCTGGGCAAGGAAGTCGTTGGGCCTGGTGGCGGTGTTGAGCGTGCTCATAAGCTTGCCGATGCTGCGTACACGGGCTTCGTGCTGGACTTGAACCTCGCGAAAGTAGGTGATAATATCTTTCAGGACCTTTCTCCACGCTATAACCGAATTAACGGTCCATATTCTGATGTCTTCCACCAGCACAAACCTACATTGGAACCGGCTCGCCAGAATCTCTGTCGGATTGTTATGGCTAGGTACGGGCGAGTAAAACAATGAGTTCCTCGAATCGGACTCTCCTAGCTTTAAGCTCTTCACAGAGGAGGCGGTACGAGACCGTCCCTTCTGCTTGACGGAGTCCTTCTTGAGCACTCCAGAGCGCTGCGGGATAGTAGCACCCGCCGTGGTTGGACCTTCGGGGTCCATGGCTGCTGATGGCTGGTATGCGATTTCACTCCGAAAGTCCTCTACAAACTTTGCCCCTATCCCTTGTGGTGAGTAAACCTATGGTGCTACCATTGGGGGGGGGCTAGGTGAATGGGGTTGGTGGATATGGCTGGGGTCAAGGCGGTACCTAACATCAACTATCTAGAGCTTTGGCTGAGCTTTGGCTGAATGTTTGAACAAGTGATGGAGGTCCTTTTCGATTCCGGGATCGGGATGGCGCGATGGGGATATTTGGGATGGGATGGAACCGGGATTGGATGCAGCACCGAAGAACTGGAGTGATGATCTTTCGCTTCGGCAAGGTTCCTTTTTCTTCGTGAGGGGGATGTAGTATGAGTTGTGCAGGAGAGGCAGAGTAGATATGGAGATGAAGTAGAGCACTTGCGTAGGTGGAGAAGCACAGTGGAAAGATATGCTCCCTCCGTCGGGTGTAAAGACTGAATCTTCTGGACAAAGCAAGGCAGTAATGATGACGACTGTTTGCCATTGCGCCCTGCTTCTCTCCTGAATGCACGTATACGCAGTAACTGCTTATGGGCGGGGAGCGAGCTGGAGTGCGGTTTGGAATAACTACGTCATAGCTGTTCCAGTTGCTGGTGGTTGGCCGTGTAACATCTGGGAGATTGTTTTTTTATTTCTACTTAGTCATCAGTCGTGTGCGACCTATCATGACGACATGTAGACTACATATGAGTAAGTACGCACGGTCTGCAGTCCGCCCCGACCACAGGCGGCTCGCTGCAAGCCCCCCTTTGCCCTCCACCCCGACCTAACCCAAGAAGGTAGAAGTGCACAAAGGAAATCACAAGACGGGTAAGTCTACATACGCTGACGCTTGCCGAGTGATCCAGCGTGACCTCATAGACGACCCAATCCAACTCATCGTACATAGATCATCCGCTGCTGCAGCCGAGGGCCTAAGCCTTGTGGAATCAACCAACATGAGTGGCCCAGCCCCTCACTACCATCATCCACGTCCACTATGATACATCCGCCGCTCAATATCGCCAAATAGTCGCTCCCCCACTTGTCGCCAAAGATGTCGCCACCGCCACAACCTCAGATCCTTCAACATCTCAACCCACCCCGCCAACCAGCTAACTCCCCCAACATCCGGCTCGCCGTCGCATCGGAGCCAAAAAACCTCGCAGCGCTAAAACGCATCAACAGCATTCTCCCCGTCAACTACCGCGAAAACTTCTACGGTGACATCTTGTCCAACCCGACCGACGCGGCGCTCTCTCGCGTCGCGTTCTGGAACGGTGGAGGCATCGTCGGCGGGATACGCGCACGCTGGGATGCTCCAGAAACCCCACCGGATGATGCAGCAAGGCGTGGGGGGAAGATATACCTCATGACGATATGTGTGCTCTCGCCATTCAGGCGTCTGGGCGTCGCTTCGGCGCTGCTCGAGGATGTCTTGCACACCGCCGAGACCTGGGGCGTCGACGAGGTGTTCGCTCATGTCTGGCAGGAGAATGGGGACGCGCTTGAGTGGTACCGCAAGAGGGGATTTACAGTCGATGAAGGGATAGTGGGGGGGTACTACAGGAAACTCAGGCCAGATGGCGCGAGGGTTGTAAGACTGCGCATCTCCGCTACTACGGCCGCTTGATTGGGGTCTGATAGAGTATGCCTTTCTGGCATTTGGAATAAGCTTGTGACGATATTCATGAGTTCCAGAACCTTTTTGTGCCATCACCATCCAAAAGCTTAAGAACGCATGGAGTAATTAGTGACGGCGACGATAGTTCATAGGGAGCAAGCAGCGGGCGACGAAAATGTGGATCTGCTTTATACCACGTTATGTTTCTAACTAGCATAATCCATAATAAGGCCTAAGCTGTAGCTCTCTTTGGTTGCTCTTGTGATAGGTGTGAGAAGGCAAGGAGGAAAGGGAAATCATTCATTTATCTTAATGTTAGTTTTGCGTTGCAAAACAGTATTTGGGTGGCCCATGTGAACAAACTAAATGATCGGTTGGAACTACTAAACTACCTATGTAGCTAGCATCCATCATCTTCAGTCTAATATGCTTCTACAGGTGCCTCTGGCATCAGCTAAGATGTATTCACCGCCTTGAACCGCCAATAGCGATGCCACCTGTAACCCGTTGCCGACGCCATATCTTCATGGCGTTTGAGAGTGTAATGCTTTATCTCTGGTGTGTGGTTCGTTGTCTGGGGTCTCGGTGACTGTTCAAAGTCACAGCTAGTGCGTGGGTACGTCGCTGGGTTCCGTCTTCAGTCGAAAGCTCTGGTCTTAAGTCTTGCGGCACTGACGCACCTGGCTAGTGATCGTGGCTGGCTCGCATGTCGAAGTGAATTTGTAGATATTGCCATTGACGGTGAGCCTGCTCTAGTACATCGATGCAGCTTATAAGTTCTCAACTTTCTCTATTACTCCAACACACAACCATCACAACGGAATATAGCTCGTCGGAGCCGCCGCGGTGCATTCATTACTTCATTACATCCACACCGCTCCTGTCCCAGAGATTCTTCCACAGTACAGCATGACACAATTCACTGGATGCAGATGCTTTTGGCCTTCGTTGCCTTTCTGCTAACTGCGGGTGCTCAGCAGACACAGTAAGTATAGATTCTTGTCAACTCGATGGGGTTGATGCTGATGATGCTGGTGATGGAAATGCAAACACTGGGGATGGTGTCCCCCTATCCCCATCCCGAGTCCGTGTTCAATTCCTCATCGTCGCTATCCCCTTTAGTCCTCATCAATGGCACCCTCCGTCATCGCAACGAGTTTTGAGACAAGCTGTCCTCCTTTGGCCACAATGTCGGCGACTTTACTAAAGATCTCTTTGGTGCATGCTTCGGCGGATGTTGCGGCCGCCTCCGCGAGACCACCACAGACAAATCAAAGCCGATACCCATTGGTGGCAACTACCCGCCACCAGATAGGCCGTGCACCTACAATGCTGTGTCGCAACGGATGGCTTCGAGGCCTGGAGGCACCCTGACCCGAAGGAGATCTAGAAGCTGGAGGACGGGATCAGGAAGGACCTGAGAAGGAGAAGAAAAACTCCAAAGAAGCACTGGGATCCCAATAGGAAAGAAGAATACCGTGCCCAACGGTGGGTGAAGGAAGGGGGTCTTAGTTATCTGCAGCAGGCGTCTCTTCCGGCGGGTATGTTGACGAACGATGGTTCGAGCAATAGCAAACCCGCGGGGCGATGGGATGGGAGTTCAATGGCAGGTTCTTCAGGGCACCCTGCGCCCAAGGGGACACCGAACATTCACATCTCATGGGTGCCGGACCCAGTGAAGGAAATTATCGACTGGAAGCGTAAAGGGAAAGCGGGATTTCCTGTTGTGGGCATCAAAGGTAAGTCCCAGAAACCGTTCCACGTTCATGGAGATCAATCTGACAAAGCCGTAGCCCTGAACAGCGTCTTTTCCAGCAATTCTGGTGGCCCTTCCGGTAGTCCCACCGGCAATACCGATGGCTCTGCCTTCAGTTCACCAGTTCTTGTCGGGCCGGGGGGATGGTATGACTCGCTCGACACCAACAGCGGTTCGACTACTGGGAGCATTAGCTCCAGCAGTTCCCATGGCATCGATAAGCCCGGAAAGGGTCGCAACGATAGCCCCAGAAAATACCACGAGGTCCCCTCGAACCCTCGAATCCCGCGGTCGGTCTGCCCAAGAAGTAGTATCCGAAGGAGCGCTACCAGGAAAGAGTTTTGGAAGTATCACTGATGGGACAATTCGGACAGTGGCGTTAAATCCTGGCATTCCATCTGGCAGGGCCAGACAGAAGTCCTTACGGGAGGCCAAGGCAATGCTGAAGACACGATACCAAAGCGTCTTGAAACGTTGAAAGGGAGCGCTGGCAGAGCAGACGGCAGATGGGCAGTGAAGAGAGCTAAGCTAAGGCTAGTAGCTCGGGATCGGTGGGCTCACCGGCGTAGCCTAAAGTTCGGGACTGACAATCCGCCAGTGATCCAGGAGAGTAGATCCGGCGACGCTCACGGCAGCTCCAATGTTTTCTTTCATTCCTACTACCAAACGAGAGGCCAAACTTGGCCCCCTTTCAATCCCCAGACCTACTCCTCCACCTCTGAGGCCGTTCTCGCCCTTTCGAGTCGTACGCTCCATCGTCTCCCGGAAGCGTGGAGGGTGCCCACGCCCAACCTCACTCCCGAAGAAACTCTCCGACAGGAATACACTGAAAATTGGAGCTTGAAAACTCTGCATCCCTCAGGCTCTTTCGTCCTTGGTATCCCTCCGCCCCGCGCCTCCTTGGTGGCCCCCATGTCTGGCCAAGGCCACCCTCGCCCAAGCAGATCGCCTATCTACGCGTTGATAACCGCCCGCTGAGCTCGTGAAGGTTTCTGGCTGGATACCTCCGCCCCCCGCCCATGAGATTCTCCCACCTCCCCACCTTCCCCGTCCCCAGACCGTCCCTTGACAACAAAGGAGTGGTACAATCGGTACGTCAACATCGACGGAACCTTTCGACTGGCGCGTTCCAGGCGCCCAGATCTCAACAACGATGTCCCGCCTATCCTTGCTCCGGGGAGAAAACCTCCGCCGCCCTCCGAAATGGAGGAACTCGAGGCCAGGTTATACCCCCCAAAATACGGACGAATCGCTCGTAAACCATTGGAGGGATAGCGATCCTATGAGACGACCAGTGGTTGGCGGTGGTACCAACCGTCCATCTGGTTCTAGGGAACCTGCGGCCCTCTCAAGTCCGTGATAATCCGTTATGAGGTGGCATGGATAGTGCCGCACCCCCAGGTCCTACGCATACATACATAGTGGCACCAGCAGAAAAGACACTGCCGGTCCGAGCCGTCCGCCCAGCTTCAGGGATTCCCGCCCGACCGGTTCCAATAACAAGAGCAAGGGGAGAGAGACAACACCGTCTTCCGACCACCACCCGTAGCCCACCTTGGAGCGATCGTAGAGGAAAAGGCAATGGTAGGTCCCTGGTTAAACGTGAGGAACCCAGGCCCTCCACGGTGCCTGGTACGGCGGTTTCACTAAATACGGTGTATTGTTCGATATCAATAATTATGGCAATTTGTTTCCATGCTCTAGGATGAATTAATGACGTTTTTTTTTCGGAAAAATAAATAAATATTCTGAAAGTCGCTCATGATTCGGATCAAATTTGAAGCCAATCGCCGCAGTACATAAAGGTATGTAAGTCGACATGAAGGGAAAGAACAGCCGTGGGGGAATCAACACAAAAGTGAAAAAAGAGACAGAAGAAGTAAAGCAAGAAATGAGGAAACAAATAAACCTAACCCCGTTTAAATCTTACAGCCATACACCGCTCCACCACGGCCCAATTACGCACACGACACGCACACAGACGCAAGCCCATCGTTATTCATACAGAATAAAAAACAGTTTAAGCGTTAGCCTTGGCCTCAGCAGCCAGCTTGGCCATGGTGTTGAGAGCGGAACCGTTCTTGAACCACTCAATCTGGCTCTCGTTGAAGGTGTGCGAGAGCTTGGCTTCCCAGGGAACACCGTTCTTGGGGTGGACACGGAGCGTCATGGGCTTGCCTACGGCGAGCTCGGTGCACATGAGGTCGACCTTGTCGTCGAAATTGATCTTGTCGTAGTCCTCAGGTCTGGAGAAAGTGAGGGGAAGGAGACCCTGCTTCTTCAAGTTGGTCTCGTGGATACGAGCGAACGAGCGGACGATGATAGCGATGGCACCAAGGTGGCGGGGCTCGAGAGCAGCGTGCTCACGGGAAGACCCCTCTCCGTAGTTCCAGTCACCAACGACAACCCACTTGACGCCCTTGGCCTTGTAGTCACGGGCAGTGTCAGGGACAGCGCCGTACTCTCCAGTCAGGACGTTGCGGACGGTGTTGGCCTTTCCGTTCTCGTCGTTGATGGCGCCGATCAGCATGTTGTTGGAGATGTTGTCCAAGTGTCCACGGTACTTCAACCAAGGACCGGCCATTGAGATGTGGTCGGTAGTGGTCTTGCCACGGCACTTGATCAAGATCGGAACATCCTTAGCGTCCTTTCCATCCCATGCATCGAAAGGAGACAGGACCTGGAGACGGTCGGAGCTGGGGGAGACGTTGACCTGGACAGAGACACTGTCTTCGGGGGGAGCCTGGTAGGTGTCACGTCCGGGGTCGTATCCACGCTCGGGCAGATCAGGACAGTCAGTGGGAGGAGCAAGGAAGAACTCCTTTCCATCCTTGCCCTTAAGGGCGTCGGTCAAAGGGTTGAAGTCCAAGGTACCGGCAACGGAGAAGGCAGTAACCAAATCGGGGGAGGCGACAAAAGCGTGGGTAGCGGGGTTGGCGTCGTTGCGGCCAGTGAAGTTGCGGTTGTAAGACGAGATGATGGAATTGGCCTCACCTTTCTTGACGTCCTTACGGTCCCACTGTCCAATACAGGGTCCGCAAGCGTTGGCCAGGACGATACCACCGAACTCCTCGAGGGCGGAGAGCTGACCATCACGCTGGATAGTAGCACGTATCTGTTCGGAGCCGGGGGTGACGGTGAAGATGGACTTGGACTTAACACCGTGGCTCAAAGCGTCACGGGCAATTGAGGCGGAACGGGACATGTCCTCGTAGGAGGAGTTGGTACAAGATCCAATCAAACCGACCTTGAGTTCAGAGGGCCAACCTTCCTTCTTGACGGTCTCCTTCCACTTAGAAAGAGGAGTAGCCAAATCAGGAGTGAAGGGTCCGTTAATGTGCGGTTCAAGCTCGCTGAGGTTGATCTCAATGAGCTGGTCGTACTCGACACCCTCGTCTGCCTGGAGGTCCTTGGCATAGTTGCGGGCGAAGTAACTGATGTGGGCACGTTTAGTGGCGGCGAGATACCTGTGCATCGAATAGTTGTAAGGGAAGAGGGACGTGGTGGCGCCGATCTCAGCACCCATGTTGCAGATGGTTCCCATACCAGTGGATGACAGACCATGGATACCGGGTCCGTGGTATTCGACGATAGCACCGGTTCCTCCCTTGACAGTGAGGATTCCAGCGACCTTCAGGATAACGTCTGTTCAATTCTCATCAGCGGCTGCTCCGTTAGGAATCAGTGCATTAACGAGCGGCATACCTTTGGGAGCAGCCCATCCTTTCAGCTCACCGGTAAGCTTGATACCAATAACCTTAGGGGCCTTGAGTTCCCAGGGAAGGCCGGCCATGACATCGACGGCATCGGCACCACCTACACCGATGGCACACATACCAAGCCCACCGCCATTGGGAGTGTGGGAATCGGTACCGATCAACAGACCACCAGGGAAAGCGTAGTTCTCAAGGATAATTTGGTGGATGATGCCGGATCCGGGACGCCAGAAACCAAGACCATACTTTGCGCAAGCAGATGACAAGAAATCGTACACCTCCTTGTTGATGGACTCGGCTCTCGCCAGATCCTTCTGGCCACCGATCTGTGCCTCAATCAAGTGGTCACAGTGGACAGTGGATGGTGTAGCGACCTTAGGCAGACCGGCACTCATGAACTGGAGAATGGCCATCTGAGCGGTAGCATCCTGACAAGCCACACGATCCGGCCGCAGCTTCAGGTAGGAAACACCCCTCTCGATGTCTTGTCCGTGGGGGTCGTCCAAGTGAGAGTATAGAATCTTCTCGGCAAAGGACAATGGCCGGTTAAGGCGTGATCGCACTATGTCGAGGTTCTCGCTCATCTTCCTAAAAGTGAAAAAAGATGTCAGCACTGATCCTTACGCGTGACATGTGACACACGCCAATGTGCCAGGTAGCTAGCCGCCGCCGCTCATCGTCATAACCCCTCATGATCTGCACGAGTTGCGATAACGCAAGTGGCGGAAACCGACAGCTGCACCGGAAAACAAGGCAAGGTGACGACGCTTCTCGCAATTTTTTGAATACGTACTTGTAGTTGATGTAATTGCCCTAAAGCGCACACTATCAGCCGCCGATCTTGTATGGATACTTTCTGTAGGCCCACAACCCAGAAACTCCCACGAAGCCGAGCATAGCCGAAACGGTGGAACATGTAGAAGAGGTTAGATGGTGGTGGCCATAGGGTAACTAACCTTCTCCCAGTTGGTCATCTCGACCTTCTTGTTAAGAGGGTCGTCTGTGACGGTTGCAAGGCCGCGCCGCATCTTGGTCTGTAATCGTTTCTATCAGAGGCCCGAAGCCAAATCCACCAGCGTGATTCAACATCGCCGTAGAGGATAAAACTCACAAGCCGGAGGGCAGAGCCACAGGGCTTCGTCGGAGAAAAGTCAGCAATGCTTCTCACATCGAGTTGATCGGACTGTACTAGAGATGGAGGCGGTTGTCACAAATCGACGTGCGAGCCCGGACGGTATTCTTTGAACAAGGTGAAGACGAGAAGGAAGACTTACCAACTTGGAGGCCCGAGGGAGATGCCTGGACAACATGTTGGACAGTATCGTTCACTCCGATCAAGGCAGGGCCAATGTGGTGAGGGTGGGAGTATCTTCAGTGAAGAAGATGGTATGTGGTGGGAGAAGAGGAAAGAGCGAGGACGAGGAAGAAGTAGAGTGGCGAACACTTAGACAGGCTAACGTCTTGGCAAATACAAACTGAGGGGTGCGACCAAGAAACAATATTGTGACCCCGCCAAAAACCGACCTGCCGATACCCCGCTCACACCATTGCGATTCTTGCAACTCCATTAATTCTTTGATTTCACGTACTGTATAGTGAAAGGGGTGGAACATAGTTTTCCGCTGGACACGTATCAGGAAATGAAAAATATGTATTTCGACCGTTTTGATACGTGCTAACCGGGTAAACTAGACCATACAGTACATATTTGCCTTCTCGCCATCGTGCTCGTCGCCTCCTTGCGTGCAGCGTTCGTCTTGGTTACGACATCGATCAGGGTTTTCAGCGCAGCATCTACTCTCCCATAGCCGCACCCTGCAGCAACTCGACAAAATCATGTCCGAGTGAATTGATTTCCGATTCATCGGTTTCATCTACTCGATGCCTTACTTAGTGCGGGCTAGGTTACTATGCACAAGAGCCCTAGAGACGAAATTGAATTTCTGCGCTGAAAAGACTATTCCTGCGCACGTTATTGTTTAAGCGGGTCACGAAGTAACCGTCTACCCAAAATCTCACTACAAGCTCAACTGCATTGAATATTACCGGGCAGTAAAGAGCTACCACACTCGGAGGAATTGCAATACTCTTCACCGAGCTGGAGAAGACTGTGTTGGAAGGTTTCAACGTCGTTGATATCGATACTGGTGAGATATCTAGTACGTTTCGGTTCACAAAGAATCACTCGATGGCTCGTTTTGGTTAGCGTTAGGTGGTCTTAATCGGGTTAGCGGTAATACAATCCCTTTGAGCTATTTAAAATACTCAACTTTCAATCTCTTAACCACATATATTTTGAATTTGAATCTGTAGAACCTTTCTATAGGAACCGAGATACTTCTTTTTTCTCTCTCTTGAGTGCTCATTCTCTGGCTCTTACTCCCATTTTTCCACTTCCCGAACTCTCTTTACCGAGACCATCACTTACATATGCTGATATGTATGCATTTCTCAAAAAATTTCTGCCAAAAAAAAGCTCGAATAGATTGTTTTTAAACAGGACCTTGCACCCCATCTGTCTTGTCCAATCAGCGTCGTGCAATTAGTGGAAAGTAAGAGTGCCGAAGCCCTCGGCGCTCCCTCGGTTTCACAATACCAGACTTGACGTAATGGTTATTCCACTCTTCCCCATCCTGGTCACAACCCCACCTCTGAATTCACTCTAGCGACCCGCACCCCCACATCCACAAAAAAAAGCTAGTGTATGATAAAAAAGAACCGCGTGAAAGAGCCTCATCATTCCTCCTTCGGCCCTTTCATGGTCTACTTCTTCAACAGCCAACGAACACACTAGCTACAAGGCAGCTATGGGTTCCATCCGAAGATCGAAGACGAAGCGAAGAACTAGGTATATCCTCTCCCCTTCCCGCCCTAAAAAATTTTTTTTACCCCCCCCCCCCCCCCCCCCCCCCCCCCCCCCCCCCCCGCTTTCCTGCTTTCCCCCCGCTTTCCCCCACTCCAGTACTTACCTTGTACGCGATCTCGTAGAGACCTCGACCAGATCCATGGCGACCTCCGGAACCCACGACAGCTGGCGCAATTCAAGGCGCTGGTCCCCGATGAAGACAAGCCCGCGATGGGAATCCACCATTGCGTCGAGTGCTCCAAGTACTTTGAGCAGGAACACAACCTTCGCGAGCACAAGAGGGGAAAGAACCACAAGCGACGGTGGGTACATCCTCTTCGCCCTAGCCCGCCCGTTTAACCACGAAGCGCGAGCTGGACGCTGACGGTGGTGGGGGATTGCAGGGTCCGCATGCTCAGGGAGGAGCCCTACAGCCAGAAGGAGGCCGACGCGGCGGCGGGTATCGGCTGCTCATTCTTCTACGAAGCGCGCGATCTCCGCAAAGAGCAGCAGCGTCTGGACGAGGAGGCGCGCAAGATGGAGATCGAAGCGTAGATAGGTGTAGACTTGTCTCTGGCGTGTGGCACATATCAACTCAAAAATACGGGGAATTCAATTCTGCTTTCTCCATCCAAACCCGTGACAAGCAGTCGTAACTACATACAAGCGCGAAACGCACAAAACTAAGTGACGGAATCTCACATGCCACCAATGGTTAAAGTCTCACTGTTAGCGCCTCCCGGGGCGAGGGACGAGTTTTTTTCTTGTATGTACTATATGTATGTATGTACATATCTATGGGCGCTTTCCACTCCTCCAGCATGACGCGCTGGGGTCCAGTGGCCGATACTCTATGGAGGGCATGACTAATGGATGCGTCGCTTAGCGCTCGGCGATCTGGCTGAGCCAGCTTGTGCTCTCTTAGGCCCGCCGTTCACCTACAGACTATCAAGGTCGGGGGGGGGGGTTGTTTATTCATACTTGCATGCATACAGCCTCTCTAGACTATCGGTGCACTTTTTTGTCAGGGTTTCCCTTCTGCTGTCCGCGCGAGGCGGCACGTTGCAGCCAAGAAGATATGACGCGCACCAATGAAACCACAAAGGAAAAGAATCCGAACAAAAGAAAGAACAAAGGAAATCGTATCCCATCCCCTAATCCTCCTCCACGGATGCCATGAAGGAGGGCGTGGGTAGGAACAGTGACACCCAATTCCCCCTTCCCGCCTCTTGCGCCCCCCCATTCCGACACCCCGCTTCCCGCGTCTTCTTCAGCCGGGACCAGCCTTCCCACACCCGTATCCAGCAGAGAGGAAGTTTACATACATATGTAGTACCGCCTGGCTGCACCTCCCGTCGGCAAGGAGGTCCCGGACCTTGCACCGGCTCTTCCTCCTCCCACTCTCCTTCTGCACCTCTGCCCACAGGATCTTCTGCTGTGCCTTCCACTCGGGACACACCTTGAGAGGTGATCCCGGGTTTGCGTCCGGTATCAGCACCACCAGCACTGGGCAGTGGGCCGATTCTTCGTCCAATGTAGGTACTGCCCGGTGAGGCAGTGACCTGTCTTCAGCTGGTAGAACCTCGAGGCGAATCGAGGTCGGGGTCGGACAGTGTGTACATCGCCATGGTCTAGATGGGTCGCACGCAATTAGGGACAAAATAAAAAAATTGCCCATGGCCAGTATGTAAGTGAAAGCTCCCGGTTCAAAGCTACCTACTGCATAGTGAAGGGGGGCAAAGAAAACGCAGTTCTCCCGTCAGACACGCATCCAAAGGTGAAAAATACGTATTTTGACCGTTTTGATATGTAACGGAAACTCGGGAGTTTGCAACATCCGTAGATCAACACTGCACCCTACCCTATGCTGCCGAATTCACGCTATCCATGATAACAAAGTATGACCGACTTGACACGCCATCCGTGAACTTCTAGAAGACAACCAGACAAGATATACTCTACTCCCACAAACAAGCGAACGCCACCATGCAACGAGTATAGCAAGAATCAAAAATCAATCAAGATCCCAGAACGTGAAGTCCAACCATCCTAATTACACACTACCATCATCCATGCCCCCCATTGATGTCGAGTCCCCCCATTAATGTCAAGTCCCAAGTTAGATCTCAGGTCCATGCACAGCTAGGCCTCGCTGAACGAGTAATGGCCCGTAGCCGTAGAATGGGCTACGGCTTCTCTCTGGCCTTTCATCGTTTCCTGGCAGACGTTGCACGTGATCGTGAAAGAGTTGGTGTCAGTGAAGTAGTGCTTCTTCTTGAGTTTAAGACAGAGTTCCTTGGCAGCTGCAACAATCTCCAGATCGTCGTTGTCGAAGACCAGCTCGTCCTGTTCGTTGTCGTGGATGGATGAACCAGCTGGGCAGAGTGCTAGCGCGTCGTAGTGGATACCGCTGTAAACAACAATAACTCTTCTCGGCATTCCCTCACTGAAACGCATCAGGTTTCCCGTCGCCACATCGATTGTGCAAATCTAGAGTGTCATTCGTTAGAATTTTTCCCCTCGCCCCCAACACCCGTAGCAAAGCTCACCTCCGTATCAAAGAACTCCGCCAAAATGCCCAATTCGATTCCGCCGCCCCAGGAGCTCTCCATCTTGATCCATTCACAGTAAGCGTCAGGCTCCTGCTCTAGGACTAGCTGAGAGTATTTGTCTCTGTTCTCCTGTATAGAACCAGCGACCAGCTGCCTCATCTCATCTACCGACATCACATTGCGAGTCATGACATAGCTCAGTGCACGGAATAGACACGAATTGTCATCCTCCATGACACGCAGCACTACCGTGCCACGTCCGCTGGAAAGTCTCACGTCCGGCGGATCGTCTTTGTTGGCTTTCGGTACGGCGCGGGAAAGCGATATCGGTTTTTGCGAGGTTTTGGTAGCTCCGGTGGTAAAAGAAAATGGTACTTCGCTGCCACCGCTTCGATTGTTGCTGGCTTCGTAAAGCCTAGTGGCTGCTTCCCCAGTCTTCTTCCCCTCCTCCTTCGGCACGGCTTTCTTGATTGCTCCTACGCCCGTTCCCTTCAGGCTGCTCGAAGCCCCGCAGCTGAAAACGATGAGTTGCTCTCCCTCCAGCTTGACAGGAAGCTCGCGGAGCGGCATAGACGGGGAGTAATCGCTGAGGTGAAGTGGCTGAGGTGGGTAACCACTTCTTACATCAATATCGCCTGTGATTGAGGCTTTAGACCGAATGTCTGAGAGAAGCGTCGAAACCGTCGAATCCTCGGCGAGTGTGAGGACATAGGAGCCAGAAGGAGCCTGGATCTTGAGGCGCATCGTTGTTACGATGTGCTGAATCAAATTTTGATGACGAAGGGTGAAGAAGGTATAGGAGTTGCGGTAGGGGAAAGGTTGAAGGGTCAGCTACATGAATGTAATGCAGCCTATCGGCGACTTCATCAGCCGATCAGCTCCCAAAGCCAAGCTCTCACCACCTAAGTATGTATGTTTTCAGATCACCCCAAAGCAAGCAAACACCAGCTTTAATTCGAATATTCTATGAGAGGAACTGATTTGAAGGTGTAAAATTCACTTCTTTCTCCGGACAAAGAACTACACTCGCACGCCGATGGACCCGCAAGCACCCGCATAGGATCTACTCAGATACATAAGTACCCACCCAGGTGTATATCTACCGTATTATCTAATGGTATTTTTTTTTTGGCGGTAAGTGCCGTCTTGGCACTGAGAGAGCGCGATTCGGGACTATGTATCCAACCGCTGATGCAGAGGAATCTGACGAGGATGATGGTGTTGGGTATGACTTTTGTTGGCAGGATGGAGACGCCGGCGGCGGGGAGCCATGATCGTGGATGCTGTCCTGGCACCATCAGCTTTCCTATCAATATTTGTATTCCCATACTGTCCATCGAATGTCACAATTCTACTCCCATTGGTGGTTGTCTTGTTGTGTGGTGGGTTCTATTGGTCGAGAGACGTGCTCTCTCGGCCGAAATGGAGTCCGTGATGGTTTTTAAAAAAAAGATACAGTGCGCTAGCCATAAGCGCACTAGTGCATATTTATTCAGTGCCAAGACTGCGCTTTCCGCCAGAAAAAACTACATATATCATATGCGTCTTGCATGAGATAATACAGTACATAAGGGAACTGCACGTCATGCGCCAGACCCCATGTCTTCACACCACAGCGTAGCGCGTGCCATCGCAACTGAGAGGTCGGATGGTTGATAGTAGAATATCTTAGACTTGCCCGACTCCAAGGTCTACATACAGTTCGAGGTAATAGGAACTTCTTGATTGTTGACTTGAGTGATATCACGGGCTGGGTGCAGTCTCAGCGCAAGACTCGAACTGTTTACCAGTCAAATGTGTCAACGCAACAAAGCAAACGCACCCAAATACAAGAACCACGGGCATGGCCTGTACAAATGGTATGGTTCAATCCACGAGTTGGCGGACGAAGGAGAATCTTAGATTTGTTTTGCTATCCGCTGCCTATGCTGCTATTCTTCCTCACGATCATCCCTCCCACGTTTCCCACCGCGTGTAGACTGGGAGCCACCGCGGCCACCGTGGCCACCGTGGCCACCCTGTCCACCCCTTCCGCCACTGCGGCCGCCCTTTCCTCGTCCTTTTTTCTCCTTATCCTCATTAACCTTCTTAACGGCCTCCCTCTGGGCCTCCCCCACACGCTCACTAAAGATCAACACATCGCTCTCCTCGACCTCAAACGGCGGGATCTTTTCACCGAGAGCGTTCTCAATTCTCAGGAACAGCTCGATATCGTACTGAGTTACGATGGCGATCGCCTTTCCACTGCGTCCCGCACGCGCTGTACGTCCTACTCGGTGAATATATGTCTTTGAGTCCTGCGGCAGATCGAAGTTGATGACACAGTCAACCGAGGGGATATCGAGACCTCTTGCGGCAACGTCGGTGGCGATCAGGATGTTTTTGCTACCGGATTTGAATTTATTCAGAGCACCTAAACGGGCGGATTGCGAAAGATCGCCGTTTAGTGGGACAGCTTTGAAGCCGAGTTCGCGGAGGAGGTGAGCTAGTCGGTTGGTTTCCATTACGGTGCGAGCGAAAACGATGATTGTCTGCCCTGCGAACTCGTTGATCAGGTAGACTAGGTAGGTGTCTTTGTGCATCAGGGGAATGAAGAGGAAACGCTGGATCAGCGTGGAGACGGTCTGGTATTTGCTTGAGACGGAGATGCGGACGGGGTTGCTGAGGGAGGCGCGCTGGAGCTTCTCGACTTTCGAGGTCATCGTTGCGGAGAACAGGTAGGTATTTCGCTGCCTGGGGATCACTTTGAGGATGCTGTCGATGGTAGGACCGAAGTCCATGTCCAGCAGCCTATCCGCCTCATCAAGGACCAAAAACTTGAGGTTCCGCAGCGAGAAGCCCTTGGTATTGGTAAGATGGTCGAGGAGACGACCAGGAGTAGCGATGACAATGTGTGGCTTTTTGCTTAGTGCTACCGCCTGTTCCATATTAGACATACCGCCGACGATCACAGCGCACCGCACACCGATGGCACCGCCCAAGGCCTCAAACTGGTCCGCGATCTGGAAAGCCAATTCTCGCGTGGGCGCGAGGATACAAGCAAACAGCCCAACCGGGTTATCCCAGAGCGCCTGTAGAACTGGGAGTGCGAACGCCGCTGTTTTTCCGGATCCGGTTTCGGCCAGAGCGATCAGGTCTTTGCCCTCGAGCGCCACGGGTATCGATTCGGCTTGAATAGGCGTGGGGTTCTTGAAGCCGAGAGTCGAGCAGGCATCGCAAAGTGAATCCATTACACCCTATATTCCGCGATCAATCCTGTCAGCCAACTCATCTCTTCCAATAACACGGGCACAGAGGTGAGAATATATACCAGATCCTTGAACGACTTAACAACCGGCTGTTCCCCCACCTCATCCGCCTCCGTCTTCTCCTCCTCCTCTGCCGGCACCGGCGATGAGTATGGTGGGGGAGAGGCAACCTCGTCGTTTCTTTCACTCTTCTTCTGTTTGGTAGGTTGCGAGGCCGCTACAAAGGATTTGGAGTCGGTCTTGCGCCGTTTGATGCGTTGCTCTACCATGGTTGCTGCTTCGCGTGGCCGTTGGGAGAGGTATGTAACTGAGTGAAATCGAACGTCCAGTTTGCAAATAATTTTTGACGGTATGCACAGGCCAGCGGTTAGTGGGACTTGGCAAGGTAAATCGCATGAGTGCACTTTCGTGAGTTAATAGCAAACTCTTTGAAAGGAGAAAAAAGAAACTCGTTATAATCTCAGGACTTATGTACCATATTCTACAATCCTATTGCGATAATAGAAGCCTTTTTTATTTTATTTTTCATTAATCGCGTGCGACCTAGGTAATAGATCACAGCGATAACCGGCTCCTAGCCACTGCCAGAACCTCGACCTCGATTAGTCTGCAGACGGTCGATAAAATGCGATGAATTGTGAATTATATTCTATTGAACAAATCTAGACCTTGTAATGGCATCAACCGCTCGTCAGCCTGACCATCTCCTCCCTCCAAGACAAACCCGTTAACCCATCTAACCACAGGGATTTACTCTAGATGGCATGGCAACCAATCGATAACGGCCGTATTCTGTGCAGGGAGAGCTCGTATAGGTACTATCTATATACCCATTGCGTGTGCCAGCCAGCAGGCATCACGTGAAACAGTACGCGCGTAACCCCACCTGTAGACCTTGGCTACACCACCAGTCGGGCGGAGGAACTACTGTCCGAAACCACTTATTATGTACCAGTGGTGCATCCACGGTCACTTTAGCATTATCGTAAAATCACGTTCAATTGCATTCGAACAAGGTATTGTTACAATTTCAGCTCCAATAGATGCCTTACGCTGGCTCTAGCGCGGGCTCGGTCTCCACAAGCAACACACAGTCGTGCAACGAGAAAAAGACTCAAATCGATCGGATAGCGATACAGAAACCCACAAGAAAAACCCAATCCAAGGAACAATGCATTAAACGTCTCCCACCCAACTCAGCGCACTCCATTCTCCGCCCATGGGGTCATCCTACAGTACACCAAGCCTGTAAATCATCGCACACTTATGTCGCCTTGGCGAGACCAATGGCGTTATTGCCAAGGTCGTAGACCGAGTAGTATTTTCTCAGGAAGGCGTCACCAAGAATGGCGAGAGGACCGACTGGGGCTGGGAAGTCCATGCCCATGATGGCGCTGATACAAGAGCCTTGGACCTCAAGGATGTAATCGTAGGCGGTGATGGTGAAATTGTGACCGGTGAGGGTAAAGGTGAGGTCCGGAAGCTCATTACGCTTAGCGCAGTCAACGGAGTACTGTCCATTCCAACCCTTCTTAGCTCCCATCTCCTCGTTCAGGAGGTCGGCAAGAGTGACGGGAAGGGCGATCAAAGACGTGCCGGTGTCAACAATGGCACCTGTCCCCTCAAGCTGGGCAGACTGGTCTCCGAAAGTGATGGCGTCGAAGTCGACCTCCCAGTAAGCCCTGCGGCGCAGAGGGAGCTTCACCATCTTGCCAGTGTAGTGCTTCTCATCGATTCCGCCGAAGACAGCCTCACTCTCCTGTTCGGTGCTGCCGAGGTAGAAGGCAAAGACAGGCTCGTCGAGCTTACCTTGATCAATCATGTTGTAGAAGGGAGGAGGGATGTGGTTGACCGAGATGGTGTCGTAGCCGAGACCGAGGATACCATCAAAGCGACCAAAGGCAAACGCCAACCCGGGTTCTAAGCACAGATGTGAGCGGGCTAGACGCAATGGAAGCACACCAAAGCTTACCAGAAGTGGCTTCAGCGAACAGTTGGTTCTTAATCTTAATGTCTCCGATCGTTATGTCATCGCGAGAGACGAATCCGCTCAAGCTGCCGGAGCCATATCGGATCTCGAAAGAGGTTCCATTGGAGGTGTAGGTCTCTGAAGAGGATGAGTCGTACTTATTGTGAAGGTAGCATGCGATTGAGCCACACTGAGTAGAAGGAACCCAGACTGAAGAGGATCAGTTTCGAAGGTTACGGATGCCAACGCGAAGTGTACGTACGGTTCGAGCTACCAGTGTCCAGAACAACCTTGAACACCTGTGGTGGGGTACCAATGGTGATCTCGGAGAAGTCTAAATATCATCAGTAAACGTGCCTCGGAGGTTTCGTAGGAGGATGATAAAGTACATTGCGCGTTGAGGAAGTTCTAAGTGCGCGGTTAGCAGGTGCGCCCGAGAGTAAAGTCACGGTATGTACATACGGATACTGGGACGAGGTGACCCTTCTTTCCATCGATCTCTTGCGTGTTGAACATGCCTTCCTCGTGCTTCTGGGGACGGATGCCCATGTACTTCTGCCCAAGAGCGCGAACCTGGCTGTCGATATCGTGGCCCGACTGGAGAAGCGCTGTTAATAAAGCCCCCTGGAGGTTTTCGGCGCGATATGAGCTTACCAGTTGATCAGAAAGGGGAACTTTCCGGAGAGGCATGCGATGGATGCCCGCCATCGCTGAGCCGATCAACGAGCTCGCAGCGAGGATACCAAACGGCTTCATGGCTGTGTGAATGAAGCTTGTAGAGAAGTGTGAAGAAAGACTACGTGTGTGTGTGTGTGCAGTGACAAGGAAAGCAGAGGCGAAGTGAAGTGAAGTGAGCTGGACGCGATGTGATGCGGTAGAGTTCCTTGTTATGAAGAGGAGGGCGGGACGATGGAGAATTAAGGGCGAGGTTGGGGGGCGAGAGATAGCTGGCGGAGGGCGGTTCCGGTTGTTGGTCACCCAATGCCAAGGATTCGTCATATCACGTGGGGTAATACATACTTACGTACAATCCCGCATCATTGAAATTGGTTTCCTGTCCGCCTCTTAGAGAATCGAACAGCACATAGGCAATCCCCAAGTACGGATCTCATCTCATTCCGATCCTGTCGATTCACAAGAGCCCGTCTACAATGGCGAGGCTCCCGAGGTAAGAAATTGCGCAGGCACTTGGGCAGGTACTCTAGATGGCTCTACAACGCCAGCCGTGCTAGCTGCGGTTGGGACCGCCATTCCGCTCCTGACTTTCTCGGTCTTGGCGGTGAGCTCGCCAGCATCCCGCGTTCCATCCGATTGTGTGACGCGTTGCGCGACAGTGGGAACTGCTCAGATGACTTCCGATAATTGTTTCAACTGGGCGTGACAAAGATTCAACGAGCCGTGATGAGCTCTTCCGCTAATCCTTGCGGAGAACAAACACAAGGCCGAGCGATGAGCAGCCACGCCTCAATTGGTCAGGCCTGTCTGGAGCGCAAAATACCCCTACCTATTTTGGCGATATGTAGCATCATGTCTTGCGCTCGTTGTCGTGGTCACCTCACTTCATTTTCATCTCACTTCACTTCACCTCGGTTCTCCATCCCCTCAAAATAGATAATTCACCACTCCAGATGTTGGTTCCACCCGAAACCGGGCCCCGGTACAGGGTGGATGTAGCGACGAGACGAAATCACGTGCGACGATGGGTGACGCGAGACAATAGTGGAGACGTACTAATACATAACTCGCCAGCCAAAGTTAGCACACTACGTATCGCGCGACCCGGAACCAGCCCACGATGGCCACGAAAGGCGACAGCGTGACGGCCAACTACCGGCGTTTCCTGACCGGCGCGCGCACCGGCGAAGACGGCCTGACGTACAAGGAGTCCGTCCACCGAGCCGGCGGCTCAAGCTTCTGGGCGTCCGTCTCGGCCGTGCGAACGCCGCGCTGCGCGGCGCCCTGGCGGGGGGGACTCCCCGACGAGCGTCCGGATGGCACGGGCGCCCACTCACTCGGGTACCTTGCGCGGCAAGCGATAAACCGCAACCTCGAACACCTCGGGCTCGACGCGCTTCTCGCCACGCCCTGGCATCCGCTCGGACGGTGCATATGGGACGACATCCGCTCCACGTACCCCTTCCCCTCCACCACCAGCACTTCCACCTCCCCACCTCCACCTCCACCTCCTCCCCCTCCTCCTCCTCCTCCTCCTCCCCCCCCCCCTCCTCCTCCTCCTCCTCCTCCTCCTCCTCCTCCTCCTCCTCCTCCTCCTCCTCCTCCTCCTCCTCCTCCTCCTCCTGCTGCTGCTGCTGCGACTAGGCTGATGGGCGGGTGCGCAACTACAACAGCCACCAGGACTCCTTGATCCACTGGCAACTCTTCGCGACCGCGTACGGCACGCTCCCCGCGCTGCAGACCCGCAGATACACGCTCCCGGCCGGCGAGCGTCTGCAGCCGATGATCAGCGCGCTCACCTCGCCGACGCACAGTTGGCTGGTCAAGCTGCGGCTACGGCTGCGGATCCGCGCCGGTGAGGACGAGGAGGAGCCCGGGGGGGGCGTCGACGTCAACGTCCTCCCGGCGCTGCACAACCTCAAGGCGCTGTACATCGCCGGCGCCGTCGGCGTCGATGACGGCGTCGTCAGAGCGTGGGGGCGCGCCGCCGTGCACGACCGCAGGTTCCAGCGTCTCGAGGTCCTGAGTCTGCGAGGCTTCGCGGCCGTCACCGAGAACGTGCTCGGATACGCGACGTGGATCACGGCGCTGAGGTGGCTGGACCTCACCGCGTGCCATTGGAGCGTGGCGAATACCGCCGGCCACTGGGAGCAGATCGGCGTCGAAGAGTGGAAGGCGGGGCGACTACTCGAGAAGGAGCAGGCGCCCGAGAGGAGCCCGATGGTGCAGGTGAGGATGGGGAACTACAGGAAACCTGCCAGCGCGAATCAGGAGATGAGGTTTGTGAGGATCTTGAAGCCTGTGGATCAGAAGAAGAGGAAGGCGGCGGCGGCGGAGGAAAGGAAGCCCGTACAGAAGCCGGTGATGAGGCAGAAACGGTTGAAGAATATGGGGGATCTACTGGCGGAGTTTCAGAACCCTCCTCCTCGGAAGGGTGGACCCAGGCAGTGATCGGTGGGTGATGAGAATGTGCATGCGTTTGAGCGTTTGAGCGTTTGCGTTAGGTGGGATACCCGCGGGGAGCATCCTCCTTCTCCATTAGATACATTATTTAATACAAGATTTTCCTTCCCAACGAGCAAAAAAGCAAGGCAAGCTACAGGCCAGTCATACATCGTGAGAGGTATCCCAATCCACACACAGCAGTTTCATCTCTCCCCGCCTATATAGTAGCTACCGCCGAGCTCTCCGTGCGTCAAACCGTTATACGAACGAAAAAAAAAGTATTTACTCGAAGTACGCATCCCCCCTTCCCCTTCTTCTCCTCGCAAGAAAGCGCCTAAACAGACCCAAGCGGCCTACCAGGGGCGTTGAATCCACCGCTCGAGCCGGAGCTGGACGCCTCGCCAGTCCTGGGTCCGCCGCCCACCGCGGGCAACATCTCCATGTAGTTCAACTCGCTGCGCTTCTCGAGGTTGACGTACCACGGCAGACGGAACAGCAGGAATCCGAGTTTCTCCTCGACCTTCTTGAGGATCCACTCGCTGGGCTCCAGGAGTCTAAGGTAGCGGCAGGCAACTATACGCCTCCTCGCATCAGTTACCACACACGCACATGGACACACACATGAGGGGGGGGGGGGGCAAACAGGCATAACCGATAATCAGCCCACAAAAGTGGCCCAGCACGTTCGAGCCCGGCCACAGGAAGCCCGCGAGCACCATCCAGATGATGGGCGTGGACCAGGTTGGGATCTCCCAGCCGACGACGGTATAATTCGGCTGGAAGCCGCTCGTCTTGACGCTCTCGATAGCAAGGAAGGTAAACACCAGCGCACTATATTCGCGTCCCACACCGCCGTCCGCGTCAGCATCCGCACACGGAGGAAGGGGAGGGGAGGGGAGGAAGAACGCACCTCGCACCCATGACCGCCTCGCTCCCCCGGAGCACAAACACCTCGATGCCGAGATACAGGCCGGCGGGGAGCGTCACCAGCGGCCCGGCGATCAGCAGTGTCGTCTTGAGCGTTCCAACCTCGCGCTCGAAGCGCTCCAGCAGCGGCGTGACGGCGATCACGTTCAGCAGCGCGTGGATCCAGCCGGTGTGGATGAGGGGGTAGGTGTTGAGTCTATGCACTGCTCCACCCGTCAGCTACGCTTCTTCCTTCCCCTTGCCTTCCTCCCTTCCTTCATTCCTCCCTCCCTCTCTCCTTCCCTTATCCCCCAGCTGGAATGGGAGGCGGAGGAGGTATGTACTCTGCGTGAGATCCATGACGGCGGGATCGAGACTCCACATGCCGGCGAGCGGCAGCCCGCACGAGCCCAGAAGGTGAACGATGGGCACGGCGACGAGGACTGCACGCGTCAGGAGCGGTATTCGCCGGAGGTAGCTGGTGAGGCGGTGTAGCCATGCTGAGACTGATATCTTGACGGTTTCGACTCCTCTGTCTGACATTGCTGATGTGCTCTCGAACGCGACGCTGGTGAGGGAAGGTGGATATCGCTGGCGGCTGTTGCGGATCTTCTAGGGAGCCTCAATCCGTTGGAGTGACTATGAGCCATACAATATCTTTTTCCCCTGCTGACGACTCGGCAAACCTGTATGCAACGCCAAGATTTTTTCACATGCTCTCATGGGGACTCAAGAAACGACAAAGGGCATTCGTTCAGGTATTCGATTCCTTGAAGGTTTATCCATATTGGCAGCGTTATCCGTACATGTGTGGTAAATTCGACAACCGACCAAAACGAGACTCCACTAGATGCAAAAAGAACCTTTTACGTTGACCGTTGAACTAGACAATCACAAGCTAGCACTCGCGCTGAGTCTAGACGACGAACAAACCACAGAACCAAAAGCGCAACGGAAGCAGAAAAGGCAGAGTCCTTGCGGCGAGGAAAAAAAAAAAGAACAATAGAAAAGATCCAAGTCCGGAGCGGAAACAGCGAGGAGGAAAGGAAAAGCAAGCCAGTCGTTCCATGCAAATTATCAGTTTAGAGCAGTCCTTTGGATTCGCAAAGCAAGAAACGGGTAACAAGGTAGGTAGACGGTCAAACGGTAGCGGTACAATAGTAAAGCTGGTGGGTACCTCTTGCTGCTTTCCCTATGCTTCACCAGCAATCTCCCAACCTCCGCCATTTCCGTTCGTGCTCGAGTTGTTCGCACTATCTCTTGTTCGGCTTGGTAGCATGATGCCTGGCTTCTCAGATTGTGCCGCCACTTCAATAATGCTCGCAGAGCTCTCACCCCTGTGTCCCAAACTCATGCCCAAAACCCTATGCGCGGGGTTCTCCGGCCTGGACCCAACGTCGTGCGGCCGCAGCCATGAAACCGTCATGCACCGACTCACTAGTCGCACCGTAGTACTGTCGGCAGGCGCGAAGTGGGCGCTGCGGGCACCGCTGAGATCTTCTAGTAGCTTGACGATTTCATCGCGCTTATAGTAGGGTGCGCGTCGGAGCTGGGTGTGGTTCAGGAGGGGATATAGGACGCGGAGGTAGGTATGACGGAGCTGTGGGAGTCAGTGGAGCGAAGATAAGCGGGGAGGGATAGGCACACTGATTCCGCTTCGCCCGGAAGGTCAAGGAGGTTCCGGATTATCACGTCGACCAGTACCCGAAGGTCGTTGCTGTAGAAGTATTCGTAGGTCGCCGTAGTGGTGAAGAGAAGGTACAGCAGCTTGAGAATCAGCAGCTGCAGGCATGTTTCGCCTGATCGATGCTAGTAAGCCCTGCAATAGCTCCCCCGCCCTCTCGTCCGGTCGTTACTCACTCTCGCGATTGATCAACAGCACTATGTTCTCCCCAAAGGTCCTGTAATCGGGTCCGTAGTAACATAAGACCTTTACCACCTTGTTCGTCGGGCCGCTCTCGGGTCCCCTCGTGGTCGTCGGTGTCGCGTGCGCCGACAGCATGTATTGTTCGTTCAGCACCAGCTACCGTTGTCGAGTCAGCGCCGCACCAAGCACCTCGAGGAATGAAACCGTACTAGCATGCGAATGATCGGGTAATGGTATGGATCGTTGTCGATATCCTCCGGGTCCTCTTCGACCAATTGGAAGAGGTATTTCACGAAGCCGTCGTCCATAGCGTCTGGATCCGGTCCTCATCAATACCGACTCTCGCCGCATCCGCCGTTCTCGCATGGCAGTACCCACCAAAGTCTTCCGCCCTGAGCCGTTGTATTCGGCTCATCTCGTACATCAGATCCAAGCAGACCCTCCACATGATAGGATCCCGTTCCTTCCACTCCCCAACCAACCCCACAAGCCGGACAAACAGCCCCTCTTCCTGCATATGTTCAAAGACCTTCTGCGTCTCACGGCCGTCACACAGCAACACCGTCGCGACCAGCTGTAGCCGTGGGGTAGACTGTTCCTTCCTCAGGCGCCCGTACATCCTACGGCGGACATATCCCTTATGTCGTCTGAACAGCGGGCTGCCGAGCAGTTTGTAGGCGCACCTGGCCCAGTCGAGGTCGGTAACGAGGTACCGTGGGGCGAACCAGGCGGTGAAGCTCAGATACGCCTTCAGCGCATTGTCAATGGCATTTTGATTCTCGCAGGTTACGTTAACGATGTCGTCAAGCTCTGGCCGGTCGCTCGCTATCAGTTCTCGCTCCTCCTAGATCGCTTGACTGGTTGGCACGGATTGAGGGGGATATTGTACCGTCCCAGAACTGCTGTGTGTTCTCAAGGGCGTAGGAGACGCCCCCATCCAGGTTCATCACGTCGCCCATAGCTGCCTTTGATTTCTAACAAGGCAAACGCAGTGCTGATGCAGGCAAGCCAGCTAAATGTGCGCGTCTTTCTCTTCTTGCTTGCTTCCCTTTCTACAAAAGATAGAGAAACCAAAGTCTGTCAAAGTGACTTCACTTCTTTTGGCCTGGTAAAAAAGTTGTCCGACGGGTTGGTTGGCAAGCTAGAGTGACATTACTTCTTCTTCTAAGGAGCGTGTTGCGAATCTGCGCGCGGGGCGGAAACGAGGGACCGGTTCTGCCAGCACGTGTGCGATGGTAGCGATAGTGAGAGTGGGAGCAGCAGGCTGGTGTTGATGTCGTTTGGTTGGCTGATATGTCGAGAAGGAACGACGCAGGAAGAGAGGGGCTGGACGAGCTCCCACTGCGAGACTTGTGTTGCGGCTGAATCAAGGTTACTTTATCTTGCTCGATGAATCCAGTGCAGGTGCATCGAGGTAAATCCCCGCTTAGATACTCGGTTTTTTTTTTTTTGCTCACCCTAAATGATTAGGAAATGATTAGAATTACAAGTACTTAGGTATGTATCTACAGTAACGTCAGAGTATGTAGGTGCTCCTCCAATCACCGGAGCTCTTTTAAAGGAATACCACAGGGGGTGTTAGTTATATATCCGAGGTTTTGCTTCTCTGAAGGTTGATGGAGTCTTCTTCTTTTCCTTATTCGGGGCACCAAATCGCATGAAGTTTTCAACGTGACCATGAGAAAGATAACATCGGCAGGCAATACCAGGTGCAACCTCGTCGCTCGGCCGCATCTTGATGGTCTGTTTCGGATGAGCTCGACTGGATTCGGTTACATGAGATGGGCTTCGGCAGCTGGGGTCATCTCACGACACGTCGCTGGGACACGTTCTTGACAACCGCCCATCAAAGTTACATAGTTACATAGAAAAAACAAACAAAAAAAACTGATAAGCACAAGACAAAACCAGGTGATGGTGGCTAAGTAAGTACTCAGTGACGTGAATCTTAGGTCTTTTTTTTTGGTTTGCGTGTGCGTTTACGATGGCCCGCAACGTCGCAACTTCTGAGCAAGCACACACATATTCTAGCTACCAACCACGGCTAGGCATTTCGGGTGATCCGGAAACTACCACTACCATGCATCACTCATCCGATGATATACTGTAGTGAGTGGTTGGATCCGATCATCCGCCTGGTGTAGTACATCTGCTCGTATGCAGATATTCGAAGTCGGCAATCCCCGATCGACAGTATACAAACAATAAGTGTATACCCAGGTGGTTGTGTAGATACTTGAGACGAGCTGAGCAATCCGTATATCCCTCTGTCCCAGAACAGTCTGCCATTAAAAAGTGTGCATACTAAAGCTAAGCCAACTGCGCCCGAAGGATGCATCTACTATATACAAGTATATCTATGTAGCGTCACTGGTGTGTCCTACGTTTCCCCTCGGTGTTCCCTCTCTTCTCGTCTACACAAGGGCCCTAACGCTCTGGAAGAACGGATCATTCTCGAATGCCTCCTTATACTTGCCCATGGCGAGTTTCTTCAGCTCAAGCTTCTTCTCCTTGGAAGACATTTCCCCGGCCGCGTTGATTGCAGCCTTCCATTCCAACAACATCGTCTTCAGCAGCGCCGAGCCCTCGGTGATCTGTTCCTTCGTGCATTGTCCGTCCTCGGAATGTTTGGCTGTAAAGTCTTCGAGCTCGTCGGCTTTGCGTTTCGCCATTTTGACTACCTTTGGAGGAAATTTGACGAGTTCGGCGACGTGGATTCCGAAGGATTGGTCACAGACGCCTTAGAGAGTTAGCTGCGAATAAGATTGAAGGAAGGGAGGGGGCGGAGAAAGATATACCTGCTTGGACTTTGTAGAGTAGCGTGACCTCGTGGCCTTCTTCCTTACGATCGCCGATATGTGCTACAACATGAAGGTTCTTGACGGTGTTGTATTCATCGCTGAGCGCGGTAAGCTCGTGGAAATGGGTAGCGAACATTCCGAAGCAGCAGATTTCCTTGACGATGTGCTCCGAAATTGCCCATGCAAGACCGAATCCATCGTATGTGCTCGTTCCGCGTCCCAGCTCGTCAATGATGATCAGTGACTCGGAGGTGGCGGACTTGAGAATCATGGCGGTTTCTAGCATTTCTGCCATGAAGGTGGACACGCCTTTGAGTTGCGAGTCGCTGGCTCCCACGCGAGCGAGGATACAGTCAAAAATCGTGAGTTCGGCTTCGTCACAGGGGACGAAACAGCCAGCTTGGGCCATCAGCGCGATAACGCCGATTTGCCTGATGTATGTAGATTTTCCGCCCATATTGGGTCCCGTGATGATCAGGAATTCGGAGGCGCCCCGTTTAAGGGTCACGTCATTTGCGATGAATTGAATGTCGTCCTGCATCTCCATGCAAGGGTGACGGGCTTCCTTCAGGATGTTGTCGCCGTGGCCGCGGGGATGCATCTTCGGCCGGACGTATGCTGTTGGGGCGTGCACTGCGACGTGGGCGAAACTAATCAGATGTAAGCAATGGCGCATGGAATCCCAATAGTGTAATGCAATACCTGACGATGACATCTAGATGAGCAAGGACACCAGCAAGTTCCTCCAAAACAGGACAGTACGACCCTACAGAGCGTTAAATAGGGTGCAGTTGTGGAATCGTATCCTAGCTCACCTGCTACCTCCACTACATCTTTAACCAGGTTTGTTTGAGCGGCGTCGTACTTCTGGGTAGCCTGGTCAACTTCACGATTGAGATCGCTCAGGGTTGTGGTAGTGAAGTAAACACCGTTCTTCTGCGTAGTCATTTCCTTGTAATCCTTGCGATTTCTGATCGAGCCTGCCTCATTTCTCGTCAATCGGAAGCACCATCCATAAACCTTGTGGGTTTCCAAAAATAATTTCTTATCCATCTCTTGTCCGAGATCTGAGCTGGCCCGGCGATGCTCCTTTTGCATCTCGTATTTGAGGTCGTCTATCTGCTCCTTGAAGCTTTGAAGTTCTTGGCTGTGCTCAGGCTTAATGAGGAATTCGTGGTTATCGATGGCATCGAGGTCGACAGTTGTCTCAACGAGCGCTTGGAACTGCTCAAGATTTGCAGCGATCTCGCGGAGCTTGTCAGTGTACTGTTGGTCTAGGGGGTCTTTGTATTTCTCGTCCATGACGGCATCTAACGTTCCGATGAAGCCGGGAAGCGTGATAGCCACCTGGTAGGCCCTGACGACATCCTCCAGATTGGCAATTTTTCGCTGGAAGCGTTTGGATAATCTGCTGAGATCCGGGATTTTCTTGAGATGCTCCTCTTGCATCGTCTGCCGGAGGTCGGTATCTTCTACAAACGACTCGACAAGACTGTGGCGCTTCTCGATCTCCTCCAGGCTCATCAGGGGCTGCTTCAGCCATTGGCCCAGCAAACGTGTTCCGCTTGACGTTTTGCACTTGTTGAGCAGCCCATATAGCGACATATTCTTGGATCCATCACGTGGACCTGGCATCAGATTGAGTGCCCTGACCGCCGATGCATCTAGCTTCATGAACTGGGACAAATCGTGCTGGTAAAGATAGTATGTGCCATAGCAATGTTTTTTGTCCAGATCAAGATATTGAATCAAGGCGGAAGCAGCGCTCATTGCGACCTTCTGCTCGATGTAAGGCAGGATAGTGGCGGCGATTTCGGCTTGTACCAGCTTCTCGAGATCCGGTTCGATGTTTTTGATTGAGAAACTCGAGGGCTCGCTCAACGTCAATGCGACACCACAGCGATCCACCAGCTCGCGAACTTTCTTGAGTTCATAGTCCTTACCGGACTTGTCCTCTTGCAACACGACTTCTTTCGCACCCAGTTGGATGATGAGGGACTAAGAATGTCAACTACACACGCCGAGGGGAGATTGAGGATGGATGGCAAAGAGTACCTCGAGGTTGGAGTAGACCTCATTGTCTGCAAACTCCGAGACACGGAGCTCTCTCACGTTCGCATCTGCAGAGCACGCGCCAACCGTTCGGTCCTCTCCCTTGGTTTGAATCTTCACCGCAACGATTACCGGGGCGCTCTCGATTTGCCCCGCAAAGTCCTCCTCGACGTCTTGAAGGTTTCCCGGAGAAGCCTGTTTTCCGATCACCCATTTGCCCCGTTCCTTCTGCTGCCAAATCTCGACTCTTTTGCCCTGTCCAAAGAGGACCTCCCTGAGGAAGTTTCGGAAGGCAGCAATCGACAACGTGCATGACTCGAGGGGATTGGAAGAGGATCCGAGTTTCCGGATTACGCTAGTGGTTTTGTAGACAGTGGTAGCAACAAACATGGCGTCGGTTCCATGGGCCGTGTAGAAGTCATTGCGCTCGAAGAGACGGATCGCGTCGGTTTTGGGGAGCTTGTTGAAGAACGTGATGAACCCGCTCTCATCGTCAACCTGAAATACGGTCAGGAAAAGAATTATCAGCAGGAAAGGGTGAGTGTGCCTTTAGCTCTGGTCGCGATCCCATCTTATTTTCTGTTGTGCTGGTGGTGGTTGGAGGGGATTAAGTGGCTAAATTGGAAGGCGGATTGTTTGGGCTTGGATTGCTGGTGCATATTATTGGGAACGCGGGAACGCGTAGAGTTGACTACTGGTACCTGCACATCACGTGCCAAATCCATTTCTTTCACGCCAAAGCTTTTTTGAGTCTTTTTTTATTGCCTTTTCGGGTAATATTTGGCTGTACCTTATAAGTGAGATAGATAATACGGTGCTCACTGGCACCTTTTACAGACAGCTCATCCCTCCCCTCCCCATATGCACCTCCCTGCGAAGGAGGATGGTGGCAAACACAAAAGATAAGGATCAGCGCGTGTCTACGTACGTTTCCGGGCAGAGCATAGCTATGTAGTAGGTAGTAGATATCAGCAGCGTTTCGTCCTGGATACAAAATAATGCCCCATCTCGGATGTCCCGAACGTCGTGCATCGCTCTCCATCCGCCCGTGGAGGCGATTTCAGCTTGCATGTAACATAAACAGCCACGACAGCACTGCGTTCGAGGGAGAAAAAAAGAAAAGAAAAACAGTAGATAAGTATGTATGTAAAGTACAGACGATCCGCATACGGTCTGGATCACGTGGGTAGACACAGACAACGCGGGTGCGTATACATACCAGGTAGGCATCTACGACGCGTCGACGACCTGCATGTGTAAAGTACAATATCATATATTTAGGCTGATGACTTGGCATTTGTGTGCGCGAACCCCTGGAGAGCGTTTTTTGACAGAACCAATAGTTAGACGGAAAAAGAAAAGAAAAGAAACCCCCCCCCCCAATGCGTCCATGGACGATCTACGATCCCCATCGACGTCCTCAGAATTATTTTTTTTTCCCGTTTTTTGAAGATCACAAACACACACAAACAAATCCTTCTGTTTACATAAGATGTATGCGATGCCATGGACAAGGCGGGCTCGAATAATAATAATAACCTATGTACTTGACCGCTTTGATATGTACATATCCCGGGTCGAACTTTCTCGTCCCTGCGCCGGAGGTGCGAAGCTCGAGCGAGCATGGCGAGCGTCTACTCCGATTGGCTCGGATATCCCTCGTCTCGACAACTTTCCCAACCTCGAATTCGCCACCCCCGATTTCGCGATCACGGAATTGAAAGTCAAATAACAAAGTACCAAAGGTTAAAAAAAAAAAAAAAAAAAAAAAAAAAGTTTTTTTTTATTGTCGCCGGTGAAAAAAATATTCAGTAAGTAAACAGAAACCCTCTAAAAAAGAACAAACAAAGATAATCAACCAGACAAAATCAATCTCGGGAATTCCGATGCACAAACAAACGCCATCCGAATCAACAAAACAAATAGAAACACATATGAAAAGTCAAAGTAGCCGAAACAGAGCGAAACACCACCTGAGAACCTGGTAGGAATACAAAAATCCACTGAACCAGACAGAAAGCAGAAAGCAAAAAACCACCCCCACCGAAAATGAAGGTAATGAGATGAGCTGCTGAAAATACGAATAAAATGAACTGATCTGAATATGAAGATGCAACGTATTCCCTACTGTTGAAAGAGAAGAAGAAAAAAGAATGCAAGGACCAACGAAACTCATCAGTCCCATTAAATCCGACAAAAAAACAAACAAAAAAAAACCTCCCCACCCTACCACTTTCTCAAGACTCATCGCTCTCGGTGCTACTCTGCAGTTTGACGTTCGTCATGCGGACAGACTTTCGCGCTTGGTGGTTGCTTGTGGAACTGATGACGCTCCCGCGCGACCTCTTGAGGCTCGGCCTGTCGACGTCCCCATCGTCTGCGTGAAGCCGGTCGTTTACGCCTGCGCTGTCGCTGGACTGTTCGCTGTCCATCGACAAAGGATCGTCGTAAGTCTGTTCATCGGCATTCTGCTCCGAAAAGACGCTGGACCCTCTGCTCCCGCCACCTGCGGTGGCGGCTGAGCTTGGCGATCGCTCGAACCCGGTAATGGCCTCGTTTTCTTCGCCTGACGATGTTCGATACGCATCGAGTGATTGGTGGAAGAAGTAGCCTTCGGAGCCAGACGACCGTGGCGCATCATCCGAATCGGTCTCCCCGTTCGAGGATGAATCCTCGCTGGGAGACGCAAAAATGTAGGATGCCGGGGGAAGCGACGACGGAGGCAGCCTCAGAGTGTTAGCCGACAGCAATTCGTGCCTCACTGGCCGTCTGTTGTGTCGGCTGGAAGGCGCTCCGCTGGTCTCGGACGAGGAAGACGAAGAATCGGCCGAAGAGTCGGTCGCGTTCCCGTTATCGTGGAAGGCATCGATTGAAGCTTTGGGGATGCGATGCAGAATCTTCTTGTGTAGTTTAGACTTGATAGCCCTCGATCTCGAAACGGGCAAACGGCCGTGGTTGTCGGGGAGAAGGTAGTGCCTCGTCTGGCAATTGATCGCGAAGTTGTCAGCCGGGAGAACCCCGCCGACCCCCGAGGCTTCGAACTCAATGGGCACGGCAGGGTTTATCGTTGGGGAGGTGGCAGTGAATTGCGGCGAAAAGTCGATAACAGTTGGGTCATCGGGATCGACTTCCATCTTCGCTATGTATTCCTGGGTTTCGGAGATTGCTGTTCCTAGCCGGAAGAGTGGGCTGTCGTCCCTGGTGCTAGGCGACGGTGGGCAGCGCGTTGCTGAACCGAGAGGTCGGCTTGTGGCTCGTTCGTAACTCACTTCCAACTCACCCTCTTCTTCGCGAAGCGGCTGGGAGGTCAGGTCGGTGCAAAACCCTCCTCCTCTGTAGAAGATGATTGGGCCCGTATCCCTCCTGCTACCAGAGCCGCGCGATTCGCCGGAGTTGCTCCGTCTCGGCGCTTCGGGGTCGGTGTCGCTGCTCGCCGTGAGACTGGAGGATTCTTCGTCGAAGGACTGGGATCGCGCGAACATTGGCTTGTAGTGAAAGCGGTGGTCGGCTCCATTTGCACGGGCCGGTTTCAGTTCCGTTCCGTTGACGCCGGGCCCGGATCCGGATCCGGATCCAGACGACTCGAATCCGCGTCGACAACCATCGTCACTGCTGCCTTCGCCTCTACCGGACGACATGCTGAATTCAGGCGGCGAAATCTCCCCATCGCCTCTCCACCGAACCATCTTGCCGTCGGGCGACAATTCCAGCTTGTCGCTGGCAGCGGCGATTGCCTTCTTGATGAATGGCGGCGTAACATTGATAGTGTGAAGCTGCGCCATGTTGATCATCAAGTTCAAGTATACCCAGCCCCCACCCGTGCTCGTGCCCTTAGTACTAGACTCGGTCAGGTGAGTGAGATACTCGATGTTGTCGACCGCGACCTGCTCCCTCTGGAGGTCCAGGTCGATGGGTCTGGTCGGTCGCTGCTCCAGCTCGTCGGGCTTATCGCCGGTCAGAAGGGACTCCTTGGAATCCGAATCGATGAACGTGGTGTTGTTGCGCGGCGGCGACATTAGTGACGCGCCACGGGATCCCTCCTCTTCAAGGAACCCACCGCCCAGCAGCGTTGCTTCGTTGTCCTCGGCCTTGGCGAGATCGGAAACGCTCTGTTGTTGCTCCACCCGTTCATCATCTGCTCCAGCAACACCGCCAGTAAACAATTGTTCGAGCCTGCACACCACAAGCTTCATCTTGGCGGTTTCTGAGTTGGAATGTGCACTGGAATACGAACTAGGCCAGGGCTTCCCGCTATCGTCACGGCGCGAATCCCGACCCTGTCCGCTCGACGGTACGGAAGAATCGTTTCCAGAACGAGAGACGGATGCATATCCAGAGTCGATGGCGCTGGACCTGTTACCCGAGGGGAATCCGCTTCTGGGGCTAGGCTCCTGTGTGGCTCTCTCGCTCTCGATGTTGGCGGTAAAGGTCTGCAGGATTCTTTCGAGCTCTGCTTTCTTTTCTCTACACACGGATAGGCGAAGTCAGTAAGTTTGGTGGCATATGCACAGGCCCTTACAAGCGCAAAGCTTACTCTGGCAAATCATGTACCCGCAGCTCGAAGAGCCGCTCCGCATGTGTGGCATGTTGTCCATGGAGTCCTTCCAGACGTCGCAGCCGCCTTTTGAGCCTCTGGTCTAGTGATCACACGCCCACGGTCAGCAACACCGAGCGATTGATAATCGTGCGGAACGGTCAGGAGAGTTCCAAGTTCCGGACGCATAAGCGCTCCGAGAACAGGGAGGGGCAATACTCTTGATAGTCAAGTCATCAATGACACTGCGAAAGCTGTCGCTATTGCTTTCCTCGGTGCTCTCGAGAACTTTTATTGGGCCTCCACGGAAACCATGCTGCATGCTGCTCCGCTCTGGATATCCTGCGTTGTGAGGCCTGGGCTGCCATGCATTCCGGTTTCCTTGTTGTTTCTTGCGGTGCTGATTCGGCAGATAGTAGGGAGAATCATCTAGATCTTGTAAGATTTTGTACTGGACAAAAATCATACCAGAGACGATTGCTGAAAAGAAGACATCACGTACTGTCATAGTTGGGGTAACTTTGGTATCCTCGGACGTCACGGTTGAGAGTGTTGAACCAGTCCTCAGCGGTGCTCTTTCGCGTCAATCTGGACTGACCGCTGCCACCGGAGCCAGAACCAGAACCGGAACCGGAACCAGGACCAGTTGCTGCTAATTTGCCCTCCGCGCCAGAGGACTCTCCACTTCCGGCGGACGAATCCAGCTGCATCTGCTGCGCACTCCCACATCCGCTAGACTGATGTTCGAGGTATTGGCCGGAGCCTTCGTTGGAGGAGTATGAGTTTCGGCCCATCCCGCTGTCCGGGCGGCCAGGACCCTGATCGACGTTCGGGTTGTGGGAATCTTGGTTTCCGTGGACGAAGTGCGGCAGCTCCCTCATGTCCCTGGGAGCGGCATGTTGGGATTGTTTGGGTTGAAGTAGGGAAACCGACTGCTCCGGCGGCTTGCGCCGATGGTTGCCGACCTGGAAGCGGGGAAGCTCGGACACCTGGGGAGGGGGCTGGCGGGCAGACATTATGGGTAGAACGCGATTGACTGCAAGCGTAGTGGTGGTGGTGGTGTTGCGGAGTGAGGCCGACCCGTTAGTCTGTGCAAGGCGGCTGGTCATGACCAGCTAAGTTGACGGAATTGGAGCGTGGCTGGTGTTCAGCCCGCTGTAGGATGGAAGACTTCAGCTCGTTCGTATCGGCAAGCAGGGTGGGCGCGGCTGCTGCTGCTTCTGGTGCTTCTGATGGCAAGACTTTTCCGGCCTGTGCGAGGAGGCTTTTCCGTTCGAGGTGGGGGAGGGGGAGGGAGTTACGATGGGTACCAGGTAAAGAGGGGGACCCTTCGAGGATCGTGTGTGTGTAGCGTGCAGCGTGTGCTTATCGAAGGTTGAACGGGGAGGAGGAAGCGTGAGGAATAGTGATAGCAAGGACTGTCTCCAAGTTTCGACGAATGCCAGGCACCATATAGGTAAAGCTCAGACGTGCGGACTGCAGGTCGACAGACGGGTGGGGATGTTGGGATCGGTCAAGAGCAGGGAGGTCTGGACCTCCTGGGTCAAGGGTCCTGACCGA
>Ga0307508_10000692_pt1 | contig 40354 bp, 45 predicted proteins | sample 9_EM_MG_FD_203089 | JGI IMG/M metagenome (GOLD analysis project Ga0307508, IMG submission 203089) | Populus trichocarpa ectomycorrhiza microbial communities from riparian zone in the Pacific Northwest, United States - 9_EM | ecosystem: Host-associated > Plants > Roots > Unclassified | place... | reverse complement strand
CTTGCGCAGGTAGGGTAAAAAGAAAACGGTTGGAACGGGAATTCGCATGGCTTGGAGAAGGCTTGCGCTTGTATCGACAATGTTGCTGCGCGGGATGTCGACGCAGGGCAAGACCATCTAATAATGCGGAGCGTAGGATCGCGGGGCGACGGACAGTGCGCCTAAATATAGTTAGTTAGCTACATAGTACGGCAGCGCTCGAGATTCGCAAGTCGCTGCTGGGTAACTATGTGCGTTTCGGCGGCTCTTGTCGCGGTTGTCCCCTAGGGGGGGGGGGGGGGCATCAATTTTATTTCGCGTCTATGAGCCTTTGCAGACTACGGCGAACGCCAACAACAACAACACCAACCCATATCCGTCCGCGAGTCTAGCTGTGCGGCTCTCCCAATGGCCCTGCTGGCCGGTTGTCCCCTAGGTTCATACTTGGAGGTGTGAACTCAGGGGCTAGCGTAGTCTGGGCGCCAAGCGTGGCAGGAGTGTAGCAGCGAGCGGGTACTAGTTAGTAGCTAGGGATCCATAGACAATACAACACACTCGGCTGATACCAAATTCGCAACCCTCAGTACTAACTACTATATACTTCGGTGAGAACGGATCACCGAACCCCTGCCGAAAAGGTTATGTACATGGGTGGCTTTCTTCATCCCGACACTGAATGACTGCACGGATTGAAGTCGTGAATACATACCTTGTATGTAGGGTCTGTCGGAAGGGCAGGAGGTGGTGAGAAGGAGGAGGTGGTGACGGCACAGGCAAGCACTCGCCGGAGTCACTCGTCAGGCCCGACGGACGCAGGGGGAAGCTGGAGCGAGGATGACCAATCCAGCTGAGCATAGACGGAGAGGCCGTCGAAACGAGGCAGGTCTCCGCATTATGTGCTTTCCCTTTCCGCCGGCGATGACGAGAGACTCCCGCTTAGTTGACCGCACATTTGTCTGCATACGAGGTGTGTGCTACAGTTATGTTTGTCGGACATGCAGATTGCTTGGGGATTTGCGACTCGCAAGGCAGGGCGGAGCTGTGGATTCTTGTATCACTGTGCATGTAAGTGTTGAGCTCGATGCTGTTTGTCCGTATGTATCGTAGCCTCACGAAGGAGCAGTCATGGAATAAGGGGAAGCGGAGGGTTCTGGGATAGCAACGCGGCACTTCGTTCGCCCAACAGTCTCCAGATCATCCATCCATCCTATGTATACAACAGTCCCCAGAGCCAGGGACCCCGGAAACCGGAGAATGCGCGGGAAAGGATCAGAGCGCGACCGCGGGACTCCACCGTACGGATGATGGCTGTTAGCCGCACCTGAAAAGACCCTATGTACTCTACGGGGATATGGCGATATGTACATACGTACGTACTGTGTGTACTCAATTCTGTACACGAGCGACGCCTGGCGGTCCATACTCCGCAGTCTTCTAACTTTCCGTTCCCAACCATACGCACATGACAACAAGCGAGCCAACCGACCGATCGGCTGACAACTATCTAGCCCATCATCCACCCATCCTATCCACCCATCCTATCCACCCATCCAGTGCACCAGATGGCCACCATGGCAGCTCAGCTCTCTGCTGTGTTTCGTGTTCCGCAGCTAACTAGCTCTAGCAATACGAACGAAGCACAATGACGCGTGGAGGGAGGGAAGGGAGGGACGAAGATCTGTCCGACTGATCCGGTGTCCGAGTCATTGTCTCACCAGAATCACTTGGAGCTTACGATCACGACGCAACGGCGGTTGCTATGTATAGTTGCCCACCGGTGGGTACGAGTGAAGACCTCTAGGGTATTTGGCGCCTCTGGAGCGTACGTATGCCCGCAATGGCTGATTCTCGAGCTTCTACATACGCTGGGATATCGTGCAAGCGCAGCATCGTGCATTCTCGGTACTGCAGTTCCGTCATGCCTTCTTGTACTCGCTCTACGTTCCGGAGAACGCATCGCGTACATAGGCGGTGTTCCATGTCGGATAACTAGCGGAACGCGGTAGTGGCGGGAGATGGTTCTACAACGCTACGAAAAACTCGAAAGAACAAATGGGGATACGTATGGCTCGGCTGTGTTCTGCACGCGGAAAAATATGTAGCCGGGCGTTGTACGGTGTAGAATCCCAGCCACAAGGCGGTCCACCACGGTAATCTACAGCCACTGGCCGGGGGTTCGAATGTTTAGGTTTGAGCCCTGCCGAATCCTCCTATTGCAGGAAACGCCATATGCGGTATGTACATCGCGCACACGCTTTGCGCGCTGCAGCTGGGTTCCTGATGCGCAACGCAGATCTGACCTCTTTCCATAGCTGATCGCACGATCACCCGTCCCTGAGATCCGCCGCCCACCAGCACCCCAACGGGTTGCAACGGTCAAGCTCTCAGATGAGGTAATCAAGGGGCCGCTCGAGTGACTATGCACCGTCGGTTAGGCTTTCGAAGCGTGCCGACCCAGACCACGTTTTTCCAGCAGATATGTTACACTACTATGGGAGCGCAGGATACGGACGGAAGAACATCTGCCATGACCTCTGGTTTCGAGCCGCTCCACTGCGAAGTGCCGTTGTGGGCAACGGCGAACTAGGTACATACATAGGTACATAGTTTGGTCGGACGGATAGGTACACAACATCAACAGGCTGATGTAGAGATGCTGCAGACCAATGCCGACGCCAGTGCCAGGAGGAAGTTTCAATCCTGCCCGGCCTAGTGGGGCCGACGGAGCCTGCGTTTCTCGGACAGCTCGCATGCCGCGTTCTTCATGCAGTCGGACACCCCTCGCCACGGAGTTAAGATGCACCCGCCATTTCTTGCACAAGGTGCGTGGGCTCCCCACCAATAACTCATCTGCCAGTGCTCCTCGCCAAAGTCCCGATTCGGACACCGCAGCGCTCCCTCGGTGAACGGTTACCTATCTAGGCGGAGGGCAGCGGAAGAGGAATCTCCACACCGCGGTCGTATTCCCCCAGCTGTTCGGGGCAGGAGACGGCAGCGGAGGAAAGAGGAGGAACATATGATCGTAGTCTATACATGCTCTTGATTACCCTTACGGATGGGACCAGGGGCGTGGTCTGGCAGACGGGTGTTGTCAATAGGCAAACCACACACAACAAATCATCGTTGCGGTGAATCTAAGACAGATAATCTACTTTTTATGGTACCATCCGATAATCAGCCATGAAGTGGCGCGTACATACGTGCGGAGAGTGTTCTTCCCAAGCGTTGCGGGGAAAAAATAACGTTCCAACTAATCATCGAGGTATGCATAGTAGGTACATATGTAGCTATCTTCCTCCATCGCTTCCAACGAGGTCCCAATCTTGTACTACCTCCCCACCAGCTAAGCACCGACAATGTTGGCAGCAGCGCGAGCAGCAGCAGTGTAGAACTCGCGTTGGGTGAACATCCACACCAGACTACTGGAGCTGACGATAAGCGGGGCGGTAAGTCCAGCGCCGAAACTAGATATACGCAGATCTCTTATTAGCCCTTTTCCCCCACCCGAACTCACGGGCTCAAAACTACACACCTAGCCGTGCCAAAGACCAGCCACTCGCTGACGAAGTGAAAGCCGGCGACAGCGTAGGTCCACATGCAGATGTCGTAGACCTGCGGGTTGGCGATGTGGTAGGCCGCGTACGCGCGCACGACCGCGCTCAGGAACGTCCACGTCCCGAACGTGCGCGACGACAGCCATGTCACGTCCTGCGGCCGCTCCTGGTACACGCGCCGCGTCAGTTGCAGCGTCGCGAAGTTCTGGACCGAGTTGAACACCGCTATAGCCGAGACCTGCGTTGGAGTGGGGGTTGTCAGTCTGCATTGTGTCTGTCTGAGTGGTAGGGGTGTGTGCGGATGTGAAGGGGCGCAGGCGGGGACGAACAAAGAGGAGCCACTTCGAGAGGTAGCCATTGTCTTGCGGGAGGTAGCTGAGCACTGCGGCGAGGATGGCGGACATTGTGGATTGCGGAAGGGTTGGATTGACTGGGGGGGTCTCTTTGGGTGACGTGTTGTTGTTTTTAAGCTGGTTCCGAGATGCATGAAAAGGGAGGGAATTTGCCCAGACAGGCTTGCAGGGATTAGGTCGACAACTCAAGGAGGGGCTCCTAATAAGAGAATTCACTCGAGAAAAAGTCTGGATCTCGACGACTTTTGTAGGGAATACTTCCTATAAGATATTTCTTCAAAAAAAATTGTATGGGAGTTCTCTTATAGTGAGGGGGAAAATTGACCATCTACGGGACCTTGTCTCCAGACCTCATGCGACGGCCCCCTACCACGCGCCATTCACTCTCCACCACCACCGACAATCCATCATCTCTGACGGAAGCCAAGCTCCAATCAAAAGAGATCACGGCAGAACTAGAATAATAGCCAAAGAAAGGAGATATGATATGCGACTAGATATGCAGCAGTGTACGAAAAACTCCACGGCACAAGGTTACGGCCGGATGTGTGAGTTCTTACCCGAGGTTTTGGACGAGGACACAGCTATCACTCGGTGCCAAGCCATATTACCTAAGTGAACTCACTCCGGAGTTACAGGAGAATTTTACATATATAGAGCGTCGGATGTACCTGTCATTGGCCCTGTTCGACTCGACAAACAGCAGGAGTCAGAAATTCCGTTGAGCACTGCTGCTCTGCTGATGCTCTCGCGCTTCGATTTCGCTTGTAGTTGGGAAACCGCAAAATATGACACTGGCCACGCGCCAGTGTCCTATGCCAGTCAGACCGGCCGTATTCCTCAGGAAGAATGTAAGCTCTCGGCGGGAACCCCTCCCGCGTTGAAGATCACTGTCTCACTCCGCTCGTATGTATGCGCTGGTAGCTGTCATTTGCACCTTGATAGTGGAGCAGATACAGCAGCCACCATATTTTCATCCTGAATCCCAACGACTAACAGCGCCCGGGTGATCTGAGACATTTTCGCCAAGTGTACAGGGGCTTAATTCGACATGGCGGGATGCATCATCCACTGAGACAAACCCTTCAGGTACCGGAATGGCAATTGCGCCGGCGGTGTACCCTTTCTCGCCCGACGGACTCCACATCCTGCAGCACCAACGTTTTCCCGAGATGCAAAGCCCAATAGGCATTTTGACGGCAGCGACTGCTATTCCCGTCCTCACAGTTCGGTACCACCTTGTCCGGATACGGTTGCGCCGTGCGGGCTGGACCAAAATATCTCGCTATCGGTACGTATGCTCGTAGTCAGGCAGATTTGTATAAAGACCGCTGCCTGCCTCTCCTCCCGTCTTCACCCTCTCGAGCAACACCTCTACCTCCACTTTCATCCCGCCAGAGAGATCCGACGAGATGGCGATTCTTCCAAACCTCATAGCAGTGCTCTTCAGCACTGCCGTGGTTGCTGACATCGCTCAATCAGTCACCAATGGCGCGTCCTTGTGGGGAACTCTCAGTGCTCCTACATTCCCGAAGTTCCTCACCAACAATCCGTTGCCACAGGGATTTCCATGGGGTAGTTAATCGCTGATTCCAAAGTGGCGCCCCGGCTCCCCCCTACTGACGACGCTGCAACAGGTAGTCTCACTGCGGATGGCTCGAATCCGTACAAGCAGGCGCCTCTGACGGGAGTTGTGCGGCAGTACGACTTCAACGTCACTCGCATGACTCTGGCCCCGGACGGTGTTGACAGGGATATGATTGTTGTGAACGGCCAGTTCCCAGGCCCCACCATCGAGGCGAACTGGGGTGATTGGATCCAAGGTTAGCAAATCCTCCAAGGATCCCCGGTCGTGATTCTGATTGCGCCCCACAGTGACTGTCCGCAACAACCTCGCGGATGAGGGCACCTCATTGCACTGGCATGGTCTTCTCCAGACCGCCACTCCCTGGTTTGAGTATGGCACCCCTGTTGGACTCGAGAATGTATAGGAACCAACCGTATGCTGATATTCGCTCGTTACGCAGTGGTGTTCCCTCTGTTCAGGTATTACCAACTACCATCAGTGAATTTACATGGTACTGATATTGGAATAGCAATGTCCTATTGCCCCCGGCGCTTCTTTCACTTACCGATTCCGTGCTGATCTCTATGGCACATCTGTACGTCCCGAACGAGATCTCGTGACTGCTCGTGGCTAACAGAACCGTTGATAGTGGTGGCATTCGCATTACTCCGGGCAATACTCCGGCGGTCTTCTGGGCCCCATGATCATCCACGGGCCCAACCACCTCAAGGGCAGCGAGGACTACGACATCGACACTGGCCCTGTCTTCCTCACGGACTGGTACCACCGCGAGTATTTCGATGTCGTGACGGATGTCATGAGCACCAACCTCGCCACAGTTCTGGCCGCAGGCTCTTCGCAGAACAATCTGATCAACGGCAAGATGAACTTCGACTGTTCCCGGACCACCCAGCCTTGCCGCGAAGACGCCGGTATCAGTAAGTTCCGTTTCCAAACAGGAAAGAAGCACCGGCTGCGCCTCATCAACGCCGGTTCCGAGGGCCAGCAGAAGTTCTCGATCGACGGACACAACCTCACAGTCATCGCCCACGACTTTGTCCCTGTCAAGCCCTACACCGTCACCATGGTCTCGCTCGGCATTGCTCAGCGCGTCGATGTCGTCGTCACCGCCAACGGACTCGCAAATGGATCCTACTTCATGCGTTCCTCGATCCAGACCGGCTGCACGCCTTCCAGCCAGCCCGATGCCGTGGCAGCCATCTACTACCCCGGAGCGAACACGAGTGAGGTGCCCACATCGACGCCGCAGCCAGACACCATCCCCGACTGCACCGAGTCCAACTACCCCTTGGAGCTCACCACTCCGGTTTTCGAGATCACACCCGCCACCGTGCCGGACATCACCCACGAGATCGACATCACCTTCGGCCAGAACGCCACCGGCAACTGGTTGTGGATGATGAACACCGTCTCCTTTCGCGCCAACTTCAACGCGCCGCTCCTGCTGCTCGCCCACGCAGGCAACTTCAGCTACCCCACGAACTGGAACGTCTACAATAGCGGAACCGCCAAGACCATCCGGGTCATTTTGAACAACCGGTCCCCACCCAGACATCCTATGCATCTGCACGGTCCGTGTCCCCCCCAGCCCCCGAGTAAGAATGGAACATCCACTAACACCACCCGCAGGCCATAACATGTATGAGCTCGCCTCTGGCGCCGGTGAGTGGAACGGCACGGTCACCAACCCGTCCAACCCTGCGCGCCGCGACACGCACGTCATCCGCGGCAACGGCCACTACGTGTTCCAGTACGATGCCGACAACCCCGGCGTCTGGCCCTTCCACTGCCACATCGCCTGGCACGTGTCCGCCGGGCTCTACGTCAACCTGATGGAGCGCCCAGCCGACATCAGGGACCACATGCAGATTCCGCAGATCATGGCGCAGACCTGCCGTGACTGGGCCACCTTCACTAACGGGACCGTGATCGAGCAGTAAGACCTCCCTCTCTCTCCTTCTCCCTCTCCCTGACGACGACGCAATACTGACCCCGGAAACGCAGGATCGATTCCGGATTGTGATTCGAACGGCACCCACGGAAATAAGATAAAAATTACATAGGCCTGGAGGTAGTAATGGGATTGGAGCTGGCGTTTGTGGGATCAAATGGAAAAGTAGTACGTATATTGCTAGTGACGGTGCGCTCGGGGGGGAAGATTTTATGGTTCGCTCGGGGGATATCGCACTGCATAGGGGACACTGGGGGAGACGATGGCGCTGTAGTTAGTGTATTCGTAGTCATCTAGGTATGCATTGTCCGATCGATTTTTTTGCCTGCCACTATTGGTGGATGTTTTTTTTTGGTTTAATCGTACTCGCGTGCAGCCTATCAAGACTATGGCGGCGTACATTTTTATCCCTTTTTTTCCAGTCCGCTGTCCGCGCGGTAGCGGCACGTTTCAAGCTCCCCTTTGCCCTCGCCCAGGCCCAGGCCATTGGTGGAAGTGATGTGTAGAGGTGATGGTTATCGATTCTAGGATTAACGCCACTGCTCTATATATATATGTAGAGAGAGAGACTTCATTTATTGCATCCGACCTGTCTAAATCACGGCAAATCCGCTCTGCTCTGTATATATACGCCACCCAGGCTCAGGTGCGAGTGAGAGGTGACGGAGTGGCCTCCACGAATGAGGACTTCCAAGCCTCGCTCGCATGGGGAGCGCTCCAAGCGCGGCCTCAGGTCAGAAGCCCCCATTGTCCTCGGCCCTTGTGAGGGGAGCGATAGTTTCTCGGAGCAGTTTTCAGTCCTTAGTCGGTTGCACTCTCCATCACTCGCATCGGACCGAGCCACGTGCCTTTTCCTAGAGCCGATGGGATATTGGGCCATGCGTGGAAGCAGCGCTCCCAGTTGCCCCGCTCGCCTGCTCGCTTGCCCGGTGGTTTCTCGGCCAGCTACTGGGCTTGGAATGGCAGTGGATGTTCTAATGCCGAACCACCTCTCCCTAGTTAGCCCGCCTCACCAAAGATCCGACCGTACTGCGCCTCCACCCACCCCCGAATCCGAGTCTAGGGGGAAAAAGCAACTACACAAGCTCTATGTACATGCTACAGGAACGCCCCCGAGTTAGGCAGGGTTGACTGTCCGGAACGATGGCGCGCGCGGGGGGGTGACGCGGTAGGTAGTCGCTCTCCGAACTCCTTTACGGCGCAGCACCTTAGTTGCCGATCCAAAACAAACGAGACGCGGGTGTTTTTGTGCAAGGGGAAAGAAGAGTGCGTTTTTGGCTGTGTGAAATCAGTGCACGGTAAGGCGGCCCCTTTGGACAAACCATTTGATATAGATAGCACTCTGGCACCTTGTACATGCCATATTAACTCATGTAAGGGCACTGTTTTTTTAGCGGTAAGCGCTGAACAAGCACGAACTGGTGCGCTTGTGGCTAGCGCGCCGGACATTTTGTAACGTCACGGGACTCAACTTTCGGCGGAGAGAACTCTCTCGACCAATGGAGTAGGATCACAACATCCGATAGAGGACATATTATGTATGGACGATATGAGAATACAAATGCTGATAGAAAAGCTGATCATACCAGGTCGGTATCCATAATCATAACTCCCCGCTGGCGACGCGCCCCTGCTGTCGACTTCCCCACCACCACCGACACCCGCGCTCATCAAACCTCCGCTCTTGACTCCCCGGTGTCACCTGCACTTGCCCACGAGCTCTCAAGGATATTCTGCTCCATCAGCATACAGCCCACTGCCGAATACGAGTCGGCTAGCGCACCAGATACCCGTTCCCCTCTGATGTTTAGCCAGCGGCCAGGCCCCCGTACGATGGGAGTCGCGAGTCGTGATGACGCATTGTGTGGCTAGGGTATGGGAGAAGTTCTGTGATGGGCAAGGGGTCATCGTGCGGAGTTTCCGATGCCCGGGAACATCTCCCCATTGACGGCAGCGCGGATGCTGAAATTTCAATCAAAGATCTTGACACTTCCCGCTACACTTGGGAAATGGGAAACCCAAGGCGCTCCGACGAATAGTGGCTCTGGTTCGTCAGATGATGCCGATGAGTCAGGGGGTGATGGCTCCGACATAGAGTCTGGCCTGACGACGATCCATTTGTGAGCCTCACAGAGCCATCAGTCAACCTGTCATGTCCCGTATTGAGGCTTCACTCACTACTGGCGACACTACTGCGGCTTCACTCGCCATTTACGACTTATGTGTGGCCTTGCGCATCATCGGCGACTCAACCCTGGTGAGCATAGGCTCAGCGCGCATGGCCTCGGCGGGCGTGGTCTCAGCAGGGCCATCAGTCCATTGGCACCGAGCCGGAAAGCCAAGAAAGGAAGGGGAAGTGGAGGAGTTGCTACTGCTAGCAGTGTGTCAAATGCTTCTTGTACTGGTACAAGAAGTGCGAGGCTGGTCGCGAAACTTATGTACTCAGACATGCATGTCACATAGGTATGTGTTAGAGTTACCATAAATCACTGATGCAGATGAATCTGACGAGGATGACGGCGTTGATAGATAGGTACTAGTTATAGCAAAAAGCGGGTGTTTATTGATACTGGAAATATACCAAGGAATTCGGAATACAGTAGGATTAGGTCCAAATACCGTAGAACTACGAAATAATATTACAATACGTAGACATAGAACTCCGACAAATAGAGAATGTGGTTTGAAAATTGAACCAGGTACGATTTTGATATCGTGCTAGTCCTGAAGCGCTCTAACGCGCATTTACTCAGCGCCAAGACGGCGCTTCCCGCTAAAAAAAACTGCGTCTTACGTACGTTAATACGGTATTATCTAGGATAGCTCGGGGCGATTCGATTGGGGAAGACATGCAGTAGCAACAGATGGCTAGGTACACAGCATCTGGATAGCTATGTAGCCCTGGTTCCATACGTTCATATCACTCGTTCGAGATAGAGGGTTGCCTCAGTCCACGGCATCTAGAGATTCTACGTTGACGTCCCATTTGGGCGGCATATAGAGTAGGTAGAGTAGCTGTTGTTGGCACCGCTGCCGAGTGGGTTTCGAGCGCGTTTTGCATGTACCTACGGCGGTAACCTGGCACACGGCTAGCTTGTGGTCCGAAGTACCTACCGGGCATTCTAGCATGATCACCACACCGCGGTAGGTATGATACAGGTGGTCATACTCGAACCCGTGCGTATATACGTAAACACATCTAGACAGCCTTACTGAAAAGCGCACATGCAGTTAGGACTCCCACAGCGACCCTACGCGAGACATCGCAGAAGCCCGAGTGAGTCTATATGAGCGTGTAGTTATGTTGTATGTTTGGTATCGCCTCGCGGCGGTAATTGGACGCCCACGAGATGTCTTGGTTCAAGGCCGCGGAAACGCTCCGGAACCCCCAACACCGGCTCTAGAGCGAGATAGTGGCGCCGTGGGGGTGCAAGAAGCTAGGACTCTATGATACTATTCAAGACATCGACCAGAAATTTTTCATGGCGTTTATTGGGGGGACGACGGAGGACTTGCTTTTTGTCGGGGCTTATTCCGATCGTTAGTAAGTGGGCCCGAGCGGACATCGCGAATTCGATCGCCGTTCTATCTATATAGAGGGAGGTGGTGAAGACCGCCATTCCAGCGGAGAATGGCATGCGGAGGAACGGCATACGGACGAGTGCGCGAACCGTCGCGTTTTCTGCCGACTTGATAGGGGGGTGGGCACTCAACGGTAGTATGCGCCGACCGCTGCAGTGTCAGCGGAAGATGCGCCTTGCAACGCCTCGCCCGCCCCATTGAAGCGATGGAGTCGAGCGAACCGTGGAGATTCCGTGATTCTCGAGCGCTGAGATGCGCATTCCTGACGACTTGAAGGAATGGGACAGAGCAGCGTACTTATGCTTCCCCTATCTGCGGCTGGACCACGACCGGCCGTTCCTCCAATCGCGACTATGCGTGGTTTAACCGTGCCGCTCCAGCCGTGCAGAAGTCGGAATTCGAACGCTTTTCCTGTTTGTGATGGCAAGATCGGGAAACTCGGCGACGGCTGGGCCGGAAAGACAGGAAACCGGTTCTTCGTCTCCTCTGTCGTCGGTTGGTCGATCGGCGTCCCTCGGGATCGCTAGACGCCGCAACTAGGTCGGTTGCGCCATGATGCCGACCCCCGAAACCAGAACAGCGCTACGGACGAAAGAGACGGCGCGCGACGAGCCGCCACACTGGACCTTGCCGATCCACGCCAGTGGCCATGCCTGTCCGCTCACGCCATGGTTGCGGTGATACAGCACTGCCAATTGTTCCACGGCAGACCGTCGATATTGAAAACCTCCTCCATCGGGAATCCGGTGGGCTCGGAGACCCCCCCGTGCCGGGGCTGTCGAGAATGGTGTAGGTAAGCAGGCGGTCATCGTGTCGGGCAATTTGTGGATATCTATAGATACGGCGAACGGTCGGTCTTATCACGCAAGGCGTTCGCATCGCAGGGGATGTTCGATTCCTGCGTTCTGGCACTGATGTGGCCGTCGAGGATTCGCGATTGCATGCTGGCGCAATCGCGAGAGGGATGGTTGTCAGCCGTAGAATTGTGGGGGGTGCCGCAAGCAGGCGATTACCTCATACTTATCCCTCTTTGGAGGCATCTCAGCTGCCCCAACTACCGTTCAGCCCCATCAATGCAGCGCGGAATGATCGCCCGGGCGACCCCGATCTTTGACCTGTTTCCCGGCGCGGGTCAAGCTTGGCTGGTGGGGGGCAGTCAATCGTGGCCATTCGAGCTGGACGATGACGGCGATGAATGGCAGGAAGGCAACTCCGGTACAGCCAGCTGGGAGTGTCTCTGGTAACTACCATATAAATGCAACGATGTCGCTTGCGAACAGGCATGCCGGATATCCAACACACACCTCTCTCTCTCGCACGCAACGCCTCGCTCCCCGGCTTCATCTCTCCCAGCTCTCGGGCGCATTCAAGCCGTGAATAGATATATCTATCTATATCTACCGTACCCATCTATATACATGCCAACTCGGCGGACGGCGACACAACCACGACAGGGATCACCTACACCGTCCTCCCCTCCGCCCGTCACGGACAGCCGTTGAAAGCGCGCCCTAGCCGTTCGCCTTCTAGTTCGGGGCGCCCTTATCACTAAAAGCCTTCTGCAAACACTTCCAGTTAGTCGGCCACCCCCCACCAGCTGCACCACTACCACCCACACCCCCAGCCCCAGCCCCACAAACCCTTGCTATACGTCGCAAGCAGGTCCAGAGCGCCGCCGGGGAGCTAACAGTATCGCAAATAAAGAAACCTCTCGATCGCCGCCCCTTGACGAAAGACATAATAGGTGGTCAGGCTTAAATACCAAGCGAAACCCACCAACCCATCGCCACATGTCCGCCCGCCGCAACGAGCCAGCGGCTGCATTGGTGCCACCGAACTATGTCAGTCCCTCCGGGACTGTTTGCCGCCTACTACGATGCTCCGGACCGACGCACCGCCCACGATGACCGCCCGACGCTGCTGGTGACTTGGTGGTGTACCGTGTGCTGTATCGTGCTCATCGGGATGCGCCTGCTGGGGCGATACGTCCGGGTGGCGAAGCTGTTCAGAGACGACAAGTTGATGGCCCTCTCGATCTTGCCGCTGTTGGTTCACCAGGCGTTCGTGCATATGGTCCTGCTCTACGGAACGAACAACACTGCTGGGACCGAGGCGATGTCAGAGGAAGAGCTACGGCGAAGGAAGATTGGCAGTGGGATGGTCCTCGGCGCGAGAGTGATGTACGCGGCATTGTGAGTTCCATTTTCTATATCGCCCCAATCCCCCCCCGCGTTGGGCGGTGCTGTTCGAGCGTGGAATCCGAACTGATATGATGACTAGTCTCTGGTCACAGAAATTTTGCATCATGGAGTTCTACGTGAGATTGACTGAACACTTTCGGGAGGAAGCCTATGACTCTGCACTGAAGTTCATGCGCTGGGGTCTTATGGCTACCTTTCTAGCCGCCGTTGTGTCCGTCTTCGGAGAATGCCAGCCCGTCCACAAGTCAGTTGCTGTCCCTCCCAAGTCCAAAATTCTGGGATTGAAGATCTCTAACTTTTCTTCCGGTTAGGCTATGTGAGTTGCCCTTGAAGCTTCCCCCACTCGCGGTGGAGCGCGGAATCCCTTACGTACCTCATCTACTAAAGTAATGCAGGGCAGGTGCATCCACCCCCCGGCCCGCAGTGTCGTTCCGGGTTTGCACCTCTCATCACCATATCGGCATTCAGTATAGTAACGGACTTATTCCTCGTCCTCTATCCTATCCCGATGATTATTCACTCCTCATTCACAGCGCTCAAGAAAATCCGCTTCATTTTGACGGTCTTCGGCCTGTCCCTCTTCTGCATCGCGCTAGCCGGCTACCGAGTGCCAGCAGTGATCTACACCCACGGCTCCCAGCAATACCGCTCCCTCCTCGCCGCCTTCGAGATCCTTCTCTCTGCTACCGTCAGCAACGCCACCACCATCAACTCCTTCGCCCGAGGAAGGGGAGAAAAAAAGCGCAAATTCTCGGGGGCAAGCGGAATCGACGATGCCGAAGCTGGCCGAGTGAGGATGGCATATTGGGGTAGCGACGACGACATCGCACGTTGTGTGGGTGCTGGGAGGGTTCCCGGAATTGCCCCCGTGCAGAAGGGATATGGGTTCACGAGAGGCTCCGAAGAGGACGCGAGTAACGATAGGCGGTTGGGGCCAAGAGCGATGTTGCGTGGGGCAGCGGTATCAAGGGAATTGGTAGAGTTGGAGACGGTGGATTCCCGCGAGCCGAGGAACCCTGATAGATCCACGACGACGAAAACACTACCGCCGTCGCTAGGGGGAAAGAGGGAACCGCCGATTCTCCGCGACGCCGGTGGGCTACTGGGTCCCACACGGCTTGATGGAAGTGAATCAGCACCAGACTGCTCCGGCGATGGAGACTACGATCTCCAAACGCGGAGTTCGAGGTCTTCGTCGTCTACCGGATTGAAGTTTATCGTTGCGGAGCGGGATGAGGTGCGCTGATGCAAATAGATGTGCGGTAGATATTAGGCACTCGGGTTCGTGTTTTGGAGACTGTGATTGGAGTTGTGGGGGCATATTTGGTCCGCTGGTGTTATGCGCTAGCTCTGTACCTCGGCGCGATGGAGTATTGAAATTCTGCTTTTGTGGGCTATGTATTTGGGATACCATATGGACGTAATGATACTGAAATACGGGGCTGGTGAAACAATTGCAGGTTCCGTCTTGGCGACTGTGCTCCTATCCATTCCGCTGGGAAGCAGGCTGGTACATCGTGAACACGAACCTGCATCGCCGGCACTTTCACATGTTTGAGTGACGAGTGACACTGTGGAGAAGCCCCATCTGCTCGAAAAATAAAACTCCACCATCGGCAGGACTCCCACAGAGCGCCGAACCGTACGTTTCGCATAGTTTTGCAGTCGAAATGACGGTCCCGGGTCGCCTGGACAGAATATGAATATATTGGGGGGGTATGGGAACCAGCGCCGCGGGTCGTCTCACCTATTCGGCCGCATGTCGGCCTATCTATATTAGGCACGAGCAGCTTCTGTTCCAGGCGGCCGACAAAGCCCCGGTTACGTGGCTGACGACAGCGATCACGTGCATACACCGCCTTCATGAGTGATTATATATGACGCGGCTGCAATTGCAGATTTCGTCGGTAATCGTCAGAGACGTGCTGTCTGTCAGAGCAACAGGGAAAATTTTCCGAAAGAGCTGGGGAAACTAGTGGGGATGCACGAAAGAGCTGGTTGCGGTGAGCCCAGAGTGAGCTGATTTGAAGGACGTCCCCTTTTTGGGTCTTGTCGATTGAGAGGGGAGCAGGCAAACGCGGCAGCGCAAAGTTGGAACTTCGTGGCGAGACTCCGGATGTGTGTCGGAGCGTTCTACATAAGGTTGCGCTTCCTCCCAAGCCCCGCACGAGCTCGGGGGGCATCAATGCGGGGCGCACTTTCACTATGGCCGGACCCATCGTCGGCAAATCTACTCAAAATCCCCAGAAAGCAGGAAGACAGCAGAATGCATGTTGCCGTCCGGGCAATAGATCTGATGGGGTCCCGTCTGCAGGTTTTCACATAAGAAGGCAATCCGAACCGAAACGCCTGTCCCGTATTTCCGATTAAACTCAGAAAATTGGAGGAAGCGATATTAAATTTGTGGAGCGGAGAAAGCATCGGCGAATCCGGATACTTTTAAGCGGGTGCTTGGCTCTCCCTCCTGCCTACGCAACCCACTGCCAGAGATATCGGGGATGAAGAAGCGAGAATTGGAGAATCGGCACGAACGTACGATTGTCACCGCACCGTGCACGTGCTGCGAGATGGTACGGGTTGGGGGGCCCAGCGAGAAATGCAGAGATTGCCGCCGCCGGTGCCCCTCCTGGCACCGCGCTCGCCGGACGGACCGCTTCCATCGGCAGCAGTTCCCGACACTGGCTATCCAAGACGACATAGCGGCAGGATATGTGGATCCATCGTGGGCCCATCCTCCGCCAACACTGCCCGTCCTAGATGCGCTACGTGGTCCCGGGCAAGCAGCAAGAACCTTACCGCTTGAGTCCACCGCAAAATCGCCAACACGGCCGGAAGACTCTGGGAAAACTGGAGGGAATATGGAGAGCCGGAAATGTTTATAAACCCCACCGATCCGCCCCAAGTCTCATCCAACATCAACACATTCACTCCTCATCTTCTCATCTTCTCATCTTCTCAACTTATCAACTTCTCAACTTCTCAACTTTCCTTCGCCTTACGGTTACCTTCACAACTTCCAATACGTTCGTACTCCCCTATTTCTCCTTTCGGCATCTTTCGGCTGCTAACAGCTCCGCGGTTTAGATACCAACTTCGAAAAAATGCAGATGCAGATTTGCCACTCTCTTGTTCTCGCCGTCGTCGCTCTCGGCGGTCTGGCTCAGGCTGCGCCTGCTGGCGGAATTGCTGCTGCCGACTGCGCCCCCGTGGTCGCGCCCGCCGCTGTCGAGCAGACCGATGTCGCCGCGGCTCCCGGCATCATCAATGCCACCACCCGCCCCGGCCCCGGCCCTCTCTGCGGCTGCCCCGTCCCTCCCTGCGGCTGCCCCACCCGTCCCGACACCGTTGAGCCCAAGGTCACCAAGGTCAATCCCGCCATCGTCAACCAGTCGAAGGACGTCCAGCCCGTCGACATCATCCAGCCCTACCGCGATGTTGTCCAGCCCGTGGTTGATCAGCACATCAAGCCCGTCCACAGCGAGGTCATCAACGCTCCCGTCGTCAAGACCACCTGCGAGCCTTGCTGCAAGGCTCCTCAGCCTTGCGGCTGCAACACCGGTGTCGCCATTGCTAAGCGCGGATGCGACTGCCCCGCTCCCGACTGCGGCTGCCCTGCGCCCGACTGCGGCTGCCCTGCCCCTCCCTGCTGCTGCCCTGCCCCTCCCTGCGGCTGCCCCGTCCCTCCCTGCGGCTGCCCCGTCCCTCCCTGCGGCTGCCCCACCCGTCCCGACACCGTTGAGCCCAAGGTCACCAAGGTCAATCCCGCCATCGTCAACCAGTCGAAGGACGTCCAGCCCGTCGACATCATCCAGCCCTACCGCGATGTTGTCCAGCCCGTGGTTGATCAGCACATCAAGCCCGTCCACAGCGAGGTCGTCAACGCTCCCGTCGTCAAGACCACCTGCGAGCCTTGCTGCAAGGCTCCTCAGCCTTGCGGCTGCAACACCGGCGCCGCCATTGCTAAGCGCGGATGCGACTGCCCCGTTGCCAACTGCTGCTGCCCTGCCCCCCCCTGCTGCTGCCCTGCCCCCGACTGCGGCTGCCCTGCCCCCGTCGAGGTGATCAAGTTCTGCCCCTCTGAGCCTTGCCGGTGCCCAGAGCCCGTGTGCGCTTGCAAGAAGGTCCCCAGCCCGTGCTGCAACGAAGTTGTGTGCACTTGCAAGGAGGCTTCTACGCTCCGCGAAGACGTCGTCGTCGCGCCTGTCTCTGCTTGCCCGTGCGAGGATGTCTGCACCTGCAAGACCGTCTCCCCTTGCGCTTGCATCGACACCTGTTGCTGCGACAAGTCGGTTGTTCCCGGCTGCGCGTGCCCTACCCCCTGCCGTTACCGCCCCTGCGACTGCGACAACTACAAGACCAAGCGCCAGTGTGCGTGCGGCTGCCCCACCCGCCCCAACACCGTCCAGCCTACCGTGGTCGAGGTCGCTCCTACCATCGTCCACAACTCGGAGGACGTTCAGCCCGTCAAGGTCATTCAGCCCTACAAGGAAGTAGTCCAGCCCATCGTCGATGAGCACATCCAGCCCGTCCACTCCGAGGTCGTCAAGGCGCCCATCGTCCAGTCCACCCGCAACCCGTGTGTCACCGACAACGGCAGCAACATCGCCGCCGCTGACGCTATCTACGCCGCCCGCAACGGCGACTACAACGACGGCCACAACATCGCCGACGCCGACGCCGACGCCATCTACGCCGCCCGCAACGGTGACTGCAACAACGGCCGCAACATCGCCGACACCGACGCCATCTACGCCGCCCGCAACGGTGACTGCAACTACGGCCACAACATCGCCGACGCCGACGCCATCTACGCCGCCCGCAACGGTGACTGCAACTACGGCCACAACATCGCCGGCGCTGACGCCATCTACGCCGCCCGCAACGGTGACTGCAACAACGGCGACATCCGCCACGCCGGCCGTGTCTACCGCAAGTAGAGTGCATCCGCCGGGCGCGCTCTAGGGGGTGACCGGAAGATGTGGGAAGATGTGGGGGTGGCTAGAGATTTCTTTTCTTTGACTTCGATAGAATTGCTACTATAGATATTTGTTTACTTTTTTGCTTTTCATATTTGGGGTCTCGACTGGAGAAGACTGAAAGTTAAATAGAAAAAAGTGATTTTTTGAAATCTTTTCCCATCCGTGACTTTCGCACTTTGCCTATCCAATATGATAATCCTGGCCGGCGCTTCAAACACCAGCTCGGAGTCTGCATGGTATCCTCCCCTGATTCCACTTTTTTTTCCGTTTCGTTAAGTATTACCCTTCCACTGCATGAAAACACGTAGGCGGGCAGCCGGACCTCACGGTAGAAATATAGAATGCCGAAAAGCCAGAGGCCGGACGGCACGATTGCGGGGAGCACCAAGAGGCTCGCCTCGAGGGCTTACCAGCTGAAGTCGGGGCACGCACGCATCGGACAATACCTAAATTGGGCCAAGGTCCGGCCCTCTGCGCAGTGCTGGTGGTGCCTGAGCCCCATACAGACGAAGGACCACCTCCTCAAGGAGTGTTCGAGGTGGAGGGGACAGCAGAAGATCTTGTGGACGGAGGTGAGGAAGGAGACAGGGAGGTGGAGAGCCGGTGGAAGATCCGGGATCTACTGGCCGATGAGAGGTGCAGCCAGGCGGTGCTGGACTTCCTTTCCACCACAGATGTGGGAAGGCTAGTACCCCTGGGGAAGAATGGGACGCGGGGAGCGAAGTGTCGGAGTGGGAGCTCCGGGAGCGCCGGGAACAGGAAGTAGGAATAAGGGAGGAGGCGGAGATGTTGGGTGCCGTGGATGAGCTCGGGGAGGAGCTCCCGCTGTCCCTTCCCACACCCTCGTTTATGGCATCGGCAGGCGAGGAGTAGGAGACGGACCACGTCTTTCTTTTGTCTTCTTTTCCTTTGTTCTCTCCTTTGTAACTCTCTTTGGTGCGCTCTCTCTCTTTCTTGGGACAGGCCTGGGCGGGGCAAAGGGGAGCTTGCAACGAGCCGCCGAGCGCGGACTGCGAACGGGGACCGGACTGTACATACCCTTGCCATGATCTAGCTAGTTCGCATGCGAGTAATGAATAAACAAAAAAAAAACTCCGTGAAAACACAGTCTGTCACTCGTACCAGCACGCATTGGATGTCACTCGCCCGGTCGGTCTTATGTACTCAGTTGGTCTGTCGGTTGGTTTGGCACCTGTAAGCATGGATATAGATTGATATTTGCCACTGTGGTCTATATGGACCGAATGCGAGTATGATTAAACAAAAGAGGAAGCGGATGGATATCGGATAATGTATTGGTCGATCTAACGGAGACTCCTAACCAGATCGTTGAATGACGTCCTTGTCGATTGTAACTGCTAGGGTTAGTGTCTCTGCGTAGGGACCGTAGCATCTCGTGGGACGAGTCTTGCCATTCAACTGGACCTCAACACATTCACTACTACTACTACTACTACTACTACTACTACTACTACTACTACTACTACTACTACTACTACTACTACTACTACTACTACTACTACCATCACACCCAAACACCACAGCCCCGCACTCAACTTACCGACATGTCCTCCCGCGGTCGGAATTTTCCCACCAAGCCAGAGATACCCGATTCCGCCACCCTTTCCGCTGACTTGGAGGGTGACGAGCCGAGTGGTGAGTTCTCCAGACACGTTTGCCGCCGGCGCCCGCAATCTTAATAAACTACACCAATAGGGCCCTCCTCTCCGTGCCCCGCTTGCGCTCGCCGCGACAAGCTGGTGGGTCGGCTCCAGGAGATCACTCGCAGGCTCATCCCATGCGAGACGATCGTCCACCCCTCGCCACCTATCGATGAAGAAAGGACGAAATTCCTTGACAAGGCTGCGGCGGTTGACAGGGCAGATGGGCGTCACATCAGTCAACTGTAGGAAGGTGATGATGGCCTGTGTGCAGTGGCGATGTATGGGAATGAGTAGTGGTGGCGTGGGGAAGGAAAGCAGGGGATGATAGGAGGGGTAGTAGAACTGTAGAAGTTGGTCAACCAAGAGGCGCGGGCGGTGGCGGGGTGCTTCCGAACGACCAATCTGGGACCCCTGATGATGGAGTAGAGCCTGTGGCCAACGGTCGCCCAGCAGGAAAACAGGCAGAGGTGATTTGGGGCACGACTGCTAGGTCTCCCGTGGGGCAGAGGCCAAGAGGTAGTAGAGGCGCCGTCCGGTATTGGGAGGAGGATGGAGGAAGCGCTGCGATACACAGGGACAACGGAGATACAATCAAGAAGCCTTTGGTGAAGAATGCGCCGCGATGGCGAGAGCTTTGGAAGTGGCAAGGAGGAGACGGACCGTACCGGAGAAGATCACTTGCCACATCAGCCGGGAAATATCAGAAAAAATGGGACGAAGCCTGGAACTGTGCAAAGAAAGGGATCAACAGGAAGAAATATCGAATGCCGAAGACTCAACGTCCAAGCGGAGGGGTGGCCCGAGAATCGAAGCGACTGGCAGAGCGATTCCATCAGCTCAGAATGGGGCATTGCCGTACCGGACAGCACTTGACATGGACAAAGAACGCAGACACGACGAGTTGCGGGTACAAGACACAGACGCGAGAGCACCAAGAACCGCAAACCACGGAAGGCGCAGCAGAAAATTCTGTGGGGAGGTGCGGAGGGTCACGGGAAGAGGAAGAACCGTTTCAAAATCCGCGTCCTGCTAGCGGACGAACGGTGCACCCGATCGAGGCTGGACGTCTACGCACCACGGAGGTGGGCGCAGAATGGAACCGAAAGGAGCGCCAGCGAGGCCGGAGGAGAGCTGTAGGAGAGAGGCTGCGGAACTAGAAGGAGAGCCGAGCCGAGCCGAGGGTGAGGGAGATGTATGGGGCGAAGAGGAGTAGAGGATGGGGGGAAGAATCATTTTCCTTGGGCCGTTTCTTGTTTCTACAGTCCTTACGGTGGTGATTTCCTTTTCTCTTCTTTTCTTGTTGTTCGGGACAGGCCAGGCGGGGGCAGGGGGGGTTACCACGGGCCGCCGGCGGACTGTGAGAGGAGAGGACTGTATATAATATCGCCATGATCCAATCGGGTCGCATGCGATCAATGAATCATCGCCATCACCATCCTCGCCACCTATCGTCTTTCTAGAACCCCGAAGATCCCTTCAGGCCGACCCGATAACTCGAAGTTCGTGCGGTGCCCTTTCCTACAACCCCAACCATGGGAGGTCGCCGATCGCAGTATGTACGTGATATAATGGCTCGCAAGCCCATGCATCTGATGAAACGGAGCGAGGTCTTTCCACCAAGTGTGAAGCGCCCCTTGCAGATAGATGGTCTGCTTCGAGATAGTCCACGTGGCATTGTTCTGGGACCGGAAACAACACCGCCAGCAGTGGCACTCCTCAGCTCGAACCGCGTGGATTAGAGTGCGGAAGGCATTCCGGAAAACCCTCGTGTCCAGTAAGAGTGTTTTCCAGCTCCTTAACCAAAACGCTGGGTTGCCGATGATCCGTAGTTCCACCTCGGCTTCAGGAAACAACGACGTCTATTGTTGACGATAGTACGTATCGACGCATCTGAGACAGAATAACTCAATCCAACGAACCAATTCGCTGCACGGTCGTTTCGTTAACTCCGCCCTACATAGCCCACCGGGCGATCCCCACGAAACTCCAAAGAACCTCCAAAGAACCTCCCAAAGAACCTCCAGATGTCCGAGCGACCGAGCGACCACACCTGGTCCAGACCGTCTCGCGGTAAAGCTGGAATCGACCCGTGCGGTAGGGTACGTGGCGGCGGCTTTGCAGTCTCAACGCCATGCTTCCGCACATCCACAGATCAGTTGCTGATTGTTTCGCACAGCGTGACGATCGGTGATTCCAGACCGTGAAACCCTATACAGGGAGGAGCTATCTCGGTACGCACTGGTACTAACGGGAGAGCTTCCCTTCGGCAGCCAACGGATCGGATGCACGCTGGAGCTGCCGCCCGGCGCTTTACTTCCGAGGCCGGTAGCTACATACATACCACGCAGGCTCTCTGCCGACTTTCAGTTCACTTTCTATGATCCTACAGAGTCTAGCAGTCCCCGCTTGGCTACATGCGTATCTCGGTACCTGTTTTACCACCGAACGATTTTTCATTCAAGACGCAGTATTCTGTCGCGGCGCACATACAGCAGCCCTCGCTACTGCTGCTGCTGCTGCGGCGACGGCGGCGGAGGGAGGGCGTTGCGGGACGCTACGCCCCAGATTCCGAAGATCAGCCCCGCCCTTTGTTCGGCTTTTTCTCTTTCTCTCTTATGTACTCTTGGGACGTGGTAGACGTCTCCGTACCCACATTCGACTCGTGCTCGCACCCATGTCCGGACTCCACATCTTGTGAGCACATATATCATGGGGTCACATGCAAGAACACATTCTGCCTATATCTCTATCTGCACATTTCATACTTAACTAGGTAAATGCTCCTATTCCCTAGTACTGCTACCTATAAGCCGTGAAGAATATTCCTCCGTGTGTTATGGAATACGAAGCGGTTAGGCATATATATAGTTGGCTGAACGGAACGGAGAAATCCGAAGCGGGCCCAGATCATCACTCCTATCTACAAGTCACGACAGGCTAGGAGTGCAGGCTACTATACTACAGCATCATATTACATATACACACTCTTCATTACTCTCCCTGTCCTCTGGACCACTCAGAGGCGGAGGTTGTGCTCTGTCTGAAACACGGGTGTTTTGCATCCATGGAAACCCCTGCCGGCGTCGTCTGAGTTTCAGCACGACGACGTCCGAAAGAGACAGCAAAAACACCGATATATGTATCTAGCGCTGCGTGTACCCCGCTCGCGACTGCGGTCTTTATTCGTATTCCGGCTCGGTTCTCGCTCTTCTGAGATTCACACGCAGCCTGTATCCTTCTATCTGACTGCCGTTGCGATTTTTATTCGATCGGGTGCGGATGATGTTGGGGTCCTGTCCGGGAATCATCCGTTTCATCCTGGCAAGGCTTCCTCCCACAGAGACCAACAGTCGATATTGTGGCCGCAGAATCCAAAACCTGTGCCCCTTTCTCCCTTCGTTCTTCCTCCGGTCTCTTCTCTCCCTCTCTCCGTTCCATCGCAAACCACTTTTTTCCACCCTGGAGGCCCGCATGATACTTTCGTCGCGCTGACCGTTCCTTCAGCTAGCCCTTGACGCCGCTTCTTACTCCTAGTACATATTACGCAGAACCTTAGGCACGATTACTTACTTTCCCACTGTCACCAATCACACGGACCGGTTTCCGCACTTAACCCTACCCGCCCAGCCTTGCATAACGTTCGCTTCCGAGCTGAGACCAGTCCCCTCGGTGGCCCGAGCCCACTTTGACTGGAGGTATCTATATCGGCCCACGGCCCCCCGCTACAAGTCGAGCTTCTTCTTCACCGGCCTTCCCGTATACCCTCTCATCTTTGGCGAAAGAAAAAAACTCTGCGAGGATCTCACCGCCAGCTGTGCCTCAAGATGTCCTCTACGTACAGTCAATCGGGTCGCAATACGCCCGTCGAACAGCGGATATACACACTGTCGAGCGTCAACTCGGAGGAGACGATAAGCACGACCGCCGTCGTTCCCACACTCAACCCCACCATCCCCAGGATCCGAGTCCTTTTGGCTCCTTATATGGTATGGAGCCCTTTCTTAAGGTCCTGGAATGTTACTGACTCCCATCCAGTCACCGTATGTGGTTCCAGTACACAGAGTCAGAACTTGGGAGGTGAGTGTTGATCCGCCCCACCCGTCGGCCTGAGATCAAAAGCTGATCTGTCCCTCTCAGAACCTCCAACAAACCCTTGCCGGACTTTTTGGCACGGGCGTATTCAACGGCAGGCCGGTAAGGATAACCGATATCCGGGGCAACACTATCCTCCCGGGCGCTTGGAGAGACCTCGTGAGGCCAAACATAACCATCATTGTCGACACATGCGCCTACATACCAGAGAGCCCCGTAACCATGTTTGGACCCCTGGGGGCAGAAATCACAGCCCTCTCGTTGGACAGTCCGCACATTACGAGGTCCGTCTCCCAACGACGTTGCGAGTATGACGATGACCACCATGAAGACTCCGGTCACATCGAGAGCGCTACAGCTTCCATTCTCCCCCGACATGAGGGCAAAGGTGCTGCGTATGAGCAAGCCCACATAGTGTCACAGCTCGGGCAGGTGGGGGATCTTGCGTCGATGGCGCCGGTACCGAACTCCTGGAAGACTCGGCCCCTGCCACAGCAACGGCCCAGACAGCCTGGAATGCCAACAAGCTACTTCGATAAGCGAGCCACCTCTATCAGCATGTTCGTGGAGAGACGGGCAGCTGGCGATAAGATTGACCGCAACATCACGGTTAAGCCATTGGTCATAGAGAAGAAGCCGAGCAAAGTGGAGCTGCGCTCGGCTAAGGAAGTGCGGCGGCAAGCAAATATCAATACGGCTGCGACCCGACGAGAGCACGAGCACCAAGAGCGAAGCGCCGCCCGCCGCGCGGGCGTGAGCCATGAAGGAATGGGCCGGTACCGAGAGGAGGACGACAGGGTGGAGTACAGGTACGGGAAGCCGGAAAAGAAAGCAAAGAAGTGGGGCTGGTCGAAGGTAGCAAGAGCTCTGATGTTTATTCTTACTGGTGGGCAAGCGCAACATCAAGATGCGAACCCCAAAAAGCGTTGGGAGGAGTTCAGGAGTAACGAGTACGGACAACACGGACGCTGGCAGACGGTATCGCCGCGGGCATCGCAGCCCCTGCCCCCTACTATGCGACGTGTTGCATCTGCCCAGCAATTGCAGAAACGCAGAGGTATAATACCGCCAGCGCCTGTTACCTCGGGGAGTGTAAACTCCAAGTACGTCCGTCGCTCGAGTTCCCTGGGAGCCATCCCCGCCTTGAAGAGCCCCGCACAGCCACCCAGCCTTGCCCAGCCCCCGAAGCGACAACCTAACAAGCTCCGGCGGTCTGCATCCGAGAGGAAAGCCCCAAAAAGTCAAAAGTCGCTGCCGCGAAGCGCATCCTTGAGCCGACACCACCAGTGCGTCATCTCACCGCCGATTCCCCGGAGGCCCAGCGGCGATCTCGGACTGTGCCCACAATACATCCTAGCGGACAAGCTCGATATTGACGAGCTGAGGGAAATGGCCCAGGACCAGCTAGACGGCAGTACGTTGGGTGGAAGGAGTCGCAGAGGAACAGGAAGCAGTGGGAGAACAGCCGTTGATTCGGTCATTGAGGTGAGCACCCGCAATCCCATCCCCCATCTTTCTGGTGGTTTCTAACAATTTTGGTAAGGCTCCTCAAAGGGTTGCTTCGAAACTTAGTGCTTTCCCGCCCAAAAGCCCTCCCCGCTCGCCAGTGAAGAGGCCAGAGATAAACCCACTACCCGAAGCGGACCGTCGGCCGCCAACCACCACTCCCCTGATCGCTAGGAAAGCGGGATTGTCGCACACAATTCGGCGGATCGCATCCATCAGTGAACAACTGAGTTCGCGATCCCTGAGTCCACACCTCGAGCCACTCTAGGTCGCCGTTTTCTTCGTCTCTCTCTTCTCCTGGCCGTTCTTTCGTTTCCTTTACCACAGCAAGGACAATCCTTCAATCTTGAGACCTCTGATTTTTTTTCCCGTAACAGCTCATTTTCCTAGCTCATTCACCACCCTCCACCACAGCTCCTTTCTGCTGCACAGGCAATTCCTTTTGATGTATTCTTTTTTATCCTTCATAAGTTGGCCATTCTTTACACACGGAAAACGGCGTATTGATTTCCGGGCACAAGCGTCGGGCGTATCTGGTTTCATTTTTTTCCCCTCTTCTAGAAAAGAGAAAGACGTATCTACATTAGAGAGAGCAGGCAGTCAGGGGCCATTGGGACTTTTCTGTTTATTTGGTTGTCATTTGAATTCACTGGCATACTTACCGACGTGAGGTCAATGCCAAACGCTGTTGAAACTCGCTCAATGAATCCCACCCGACTGCTTCGCCATTCTCCCCTCCTAGAAATATGGAGACGTGACTGGAAACGAGGATGAATGCAAGATACAGCTCGACAGGGAAACGTAGAGGCCGCTGACTGTCTCTCACGGTACCGCCGGATGTTGAAGGGATGAAACGCGGTGCTCTTCTTGGAGAAGCACACTCTGATTGTGCGTCCGCAATGCGAGTAAAATTCTATGCGCGAACACGCCTACTGCCAATAAAAAAAGAGACGGCCTGTGGAAATAATTACATAGTTAATTAACCGTTTCTAGGTCGGGCCGAATGGGAAACTTTATGGTTTTACTCCCGTCCGACGTTGGCTCCCGGCACATGTTGTTTGGTTGCCTCATCTAGTCAGCAAGTCCACGGAGAATAAATAGCCAGCGATGCTATTTATTTTCTTATTAGCTATTCGTAGCGAAATGGATACCGATGGTCGCATGGTGTAGTGGTTATCACATCTCGTTTACAGACATGTAAATCAAAACCGAGAAGGCCGCAAGTTCAATCCTTGCTGCGATCATTTCTTCTGTTTTTTGTGCATTTCACAGACTATAGGACAGTATTGTGGCATGTACATATATGGCCGAGCGACAGGATTAGATTCATCGGGAGACGACTCACGAATGCCCTCGGGATACTCAGGCGGGGAAGAAGCCGAGGCCGAGCCAGAAAGGACCCGGCCCGGACTGACCACGTTCACGGACGGGTCGCGACTGGACGACGGAGCTGCCGGATATTCGGCGGTATGGCAGAACGGCCAATTCCTAATGTGGTGCCGAACAGAAGAGTGAACGAGCCTTACTAAGCGTGATCACTACCAGACAACCCCCATTGCCGACAACAAATCTCGCGAAAAGGGTCGTCTGTCTTCTCACAGCCGTTTCCAGCGCCCTTGCGGGAGCGGCGCGTTCCGCGTCGTAGGCCTCCGGTTGTAGCTTCTAGCCCATGTGGGTTATGACGCCCACCCAGGATTGGCCGTTCTGCCATACTTTTTTGAGGTGGCCGGGTCTTTTTTTTAAGGTATAACCAAGGTCTGGTTAAGCAGTCAATACAAGCCGCCATCAGACGGATGGCCTCAGATGAGCCTGGCCCCGGCCAGATGCACGCGCTCCAGGCAAGAAAGCGCGTCACAGTGCTACGGAGGGCCATGCCCGACATCACCATCGAGACCAGGCGAGGCCCGGCACATAATGGGGCCGCAAGAAACGAGAAGGGCCGACGAATGGAAGCTTGCAGCGGAGAAGCCAGACGCCCGCGGGGTAGAATCGGACCGGGCGGGGGCGTGCACGATGCCGTTCCCCAGATCCCTCGCACACCTCAAACGGGAGATCTCCGAGACGGAAGCGCGCCAATAGGCCGGAGGCCGGACCTCCAGGAAGATGCCGAGCCGACATCACGGTTGCTGGTAACTCCAAGAGGCCCGCCTCGAGGTTCTGCTAGCTGAAGACAGGTCACTGCCTAGCTGGGCAGTACCTACATTGGACGAAGAACCGGCCCACCGCTCAGTGCTGGTGGTGCCGGTACCGGACGCAGACGCAGGATTACCTCTTCAAGATGTGCCCCGAGCGGAAGACCCAACAGAAGATCCCGTGGGCAGAGGTGTGGAAGAAGGCGGGGAGGGGGGAAGAGCCGGTTCAAGATCCGGGACCCCCCCGCCGACGGGAGGTGCCGCCGGGGAGGAACTACCGCTGTTCCTCCCCCCCCTTCATGGCGGCCCGCAGGTGAAGAGTAGGGGATGGGCACGCTTCTCCTTTTGTTCTTTTCTTTGTGGTTTCCTTGGTGCGCATCTATGCTTTCTTGTGACAGGCTGGGGCGGAGGGCAAAAAGGGGAGCTTGCAACGTGCCGCCATCGCGCTGACAGTGGACGGGAAACCCGGACAAGCGCGTATGACATAGCTCGTTGGGTTGCATACGGGTAGCTGGTGATACCTACATAAAAAAGAGGGAGAGCCGCACAGCTAGACTCGCGGACGGATATGGGTTGGTGTTGTTGTTGGCGTTCGCCGTGGTCTGCAAAGGCTCATAGACGCGAAATAAAATTGATGTCCCCCCCCCCCAACATAAAAAAGCGGCAGGATTAGGTCATCCGCCTACGATAGCCGATAAGCACATGCCTACCTGCCGTCAGTTCGCCTGATGACTGCGACAGTCCAGATCACACGCATACATACCAAACATTAAACGTCCACGCTGATCCCAATAATCACGCAGACCAACGAGCTCAAGCATGGCAGCAGCATCATCACCACCATCGTCGCCCGACCTTCATCCGCCCGACTACCTCCAAGCCGCGCGTTCGCCATCGCCCGAGTCCGAACGCACACCGCGGATGACGCTGCGCTCTCCGGACCCGTCGACCTCATCACCACCAAGCATATTCCTACCGCCGCCCATCGTCCCGTCGACCTCATCACCACCGAGCATGTTCCTGCCGCCATCCATCATCCCCTCGGCCGCGATAGCGTTCTCGGCGAAATCCGCACACCAGCTCCAGCGCAACCCGTTACATCAGCTGCAAAACCAGGGCCGCCGCCTCACCGCCGAGCTCCAGGACCTCCTCGATGCGCAGTCCCTGGCGCTGATGCCCCCCGCTCTCGGCCCGGCCGGCAGCGACGACGGCGACGACGGCGACGATGGCCGGGACCGTAGGAGGAAGAAGAAAGGGCGGGAAAAGCTACCCCCCGTCGACCTGCCCGCCGCGCGCAGCGGGATCCTGACGGCCATGCGCGAGCTCTCGGACGTCAAGGAGCGCGAGGCGACGCTGTACTCGAGCATGTCGCGCGAGCGCCAGACGCTACTCGAGGCGGTGACGGCGCATGCGGCGAAGACGGCGAGGATCCGACAGCAGCTCGGCAAGATGGACGGCGAGGCTGAGGCCAAGGAGGCTGAGAAACTGCGGAACACGAAGATGGGCCTCGCGGCGGAGATCGACGCGCGCAGGCGGGAGCTGCGCCAGCTCGAGGAGCGCATGACCGACGTCACGCGCAGACTCGCGGCCGTCGAGAACGAGGTCGACGCCAAGCAGAGCAGCTACAAGGGCGCGCTCGAGTCCTCCGGGAGGAGGATGGCGCAGTTCCTCAAGACACAGGGCCAGGAGAGTCCGCAGGCCGCTGCCGAGACGTGGAAGCTCGAGGCCCGCGAGTTCGCCGAGAAGAAGAAGGCCGCCGAGAAGGAGTACGAGGCGCTGTGCGAGGGGATGGAGCTGTGGGGGAGCGCTATGGGCGTGGTCTCGGCGTTCGAGGGGCGGCTAGCGATGCGGCTGAAGGACGAGACCGGGAATCGACAGGAGCTGGGGAGGTGGATCTCGCGGGAGTTGGACGGAGCCGTGGCGGAGCTCGACGAGAGGGTGCAGAGGGCCGAGGCCGAGGGGTGGAAGCTGCTGATCGTGGCCATTGGCGCGGAGGTCCAGGCCATGCGTGAAGCGGGTGAAGTGTTGAAGAAGAGCTTCGGCGGCGGCGGGGTGGTTGCCAAACTTGTAGAGCACGAGGACGAGGAGCACGAAGGCCGGCCGGAGATGAGGGGTCTCGCGGAGAGGAAGGAAAAGAGGAACAGCTGCTCCCCCTTAGACGATTAACGGGTGCGCTTTGCTCTTTTGGGTCTCTGGGGTTTTTTTTTCCTTTTTCCTTCCTTGGGGGGGAGGGGGGGCACGGTGCAGTGTACGTATGGGTTTATTCACGCATATGATTCGGTTTCGAGATGGCGTTGAAGGACGCTCGGTGTGGTAAATCCATGCGCACCGCTAGGTCTGGGAGTACGACGGACGAGATCGGACAGTCCCTCACGACTTCTCACTCACCACCGGGGGAAAAAAACATCCACCTTCCACGAACCCGACCATCCGAAAGCTCAAGCTCGGGAAGGCCCCAAGCCGCTCCCATGCCCCGCGGCTCGTCACTCCAGCAGCCCCCTCACCCGGGGTTTTCGTGAGTTGCGCCCGAGCACCCACGCAGAGCCCGGCAGTCCAAACACCAGCGACGGCACTTCTCTGCTTCCGTCTCCGGCGACGGCGACGAAGACGGCCGCTGGGGGGCATCTGCAGCGCGGGCGGAAGATCTGCTTTAATTCCCGCGACCGCATACCGCAGGGCGTAGAGTGCCCCGTGGGTGGGCACCGATGCTGGCCCGACCCCGCTGTCTCAGGGAAGATCCCTCCAGCCATTTCCTGACGGCTGTCTGTGCACTCTACACACCCGGGCCGCGGCGCGGAGACGAAGGGAAATATGCACAACCGCGGGCCGGGAGATCGCTGCCCGCCCTCCCTCACGCACGCCCGGCATATATTGCCTTATCGATGCACCCCCGCCGCTACTGCCGCCGCTGCTGTGAGCCATCTACCGCGCACAGAGTCTGGAAAGCCCGTCACCCGGCCGTGCGTACACGGGGCCAGACTTGGCTGGGGACCCCCCGCCATCGCGCATACAGATGTGTTTATCTCGCCATATCCGCCGGCTCCGGTCGACGTGGGTTCCGTGCCCTGTCGCCGCCGATGCCCGACATGGTTCCGAAACGGTCCGGACATCTCCCCGCCACAGCCGCCCGCCGCTGCCACCACCACAGCCGCCGCTGCCGTCGATCAAATGGGACAGCACCGAGACAACGTGCATCCGTGTCCACCCCACGTTTCCGCCTGCACCGCACAGCGTCACGGCGCATCACTCAGCGCGTCCGTTCCCACCGAGCCTCCGTCGGTCCGGCCAAAAAAAGAAAAAAGGGGACCACTTCTGATTCCCCCGGTGCGCTGCATATCTTCCTTCCTTCTTGGGACAGGCCCGGGCGGAGGGCAATGGGGAGCTTGCAATGAGCCGCCTTTGAGCGGACTGTGGAGGAACCGGACAGCGTGCACATCGCCATGATCTCCATCGGTCGCATGCGATTAATGACGAAACAAACAAAACAAGGGGAAAATCGGAGAAGCAGCCGCCCCTCCCCTCTCCCCCGTGTGAAAGTGGAGTGTTTGTGGGGATAACTCCTTCTGACATATCCGTTCCCTCCGTCCATTCGCGGGCCGACGTATGTGGGTACCTGCGTGTGTGGTGTGGATAGTGCAGTACTTACAGCTGGGCTGAGCGGACGCTCTGCAGCGTGTACGTCAAACACGGCATCTAGATGAGGTGAGATGGACAGGCGTGCAGATGAGTGCCGTGGACGGATGCGCAATCCACGCTACATACGATTGCACCACCGTCGCCACCACAGCCCGGGAGCGGTATCCGTTGCGAGCAGCGGATCAGCGGATCAGCGGATCAGCGGAATTGAGCCGTTTTTTCTTTCTGCTTTTTTTTTCTTTCTCTCCGCTCTATCCGGCCGGTGGTACACGAGTCCACTCGTGCCGACCGACATGCTGCGGCCGCCTGTCTGTCTGCCTGCCTGCCATCTGCCTGCCTGCCTGCCTGCCTGCGACGGATGGCCCACCATAGTTGAATCTATGGGATATATATAAGTGCAGAATCCGCATAGATAAATAGATGGGAAGAAGTAGAAATTATCCGCGAAACCTAGGTAGATATACATATATGGTGCTGCATACGTGTCAAATCGACCCACATTCTGCATTTTGCAGTTTCATCTGTGCAAAGTGCGTACGTGCACCGTTCATATTGAATTAGATTCTTTTTTTTTTTTCCTTTTCTTTTTTTCTTGTTCGTTTTTGTTTATTTTTATTATTTATTATTTATTATTTTTCCCTGCGAGGCACGCCGTCGGGTTTGCGGATATATATGGATGCCCAAAGGGAATGTCCGTACATACTTAGTTACATACATACATACTTATCTACTCTGCAAGTAACTACTCCGCAGCAGCCACCGATGCGTTTCGGAACATGAGGTGAGAGAAGGGCACACACTATGTATGTATCAAGCTTGCCCCCTGGGGTCGCGATGCCCACAGACAGCTCGCACGCTTTCCCCACGGATGGACGCTCGGCAAATACAACACCCGTAAGCATCCGTCGTGGCGGCTGCAGCGTACATACATACATACATAGATACTACATATGTAGGGCACTCTATCTCCATCGCTAATACGCATGATATCCATCTCCGTCTATCTATCTATCTCTGCATCGATGGAAACGGAAAACATGCATGACCCTTTTCCGATCCTGCGAAGGGGGGGGGGGAGTGGGGGGTTAGGACCCGCATATAGAGTAGGTAGAGTGTGCTTGCGCCTGAGTCTCCCCCACGCGCTGTAATCTGGACGTGCTTACGTGCTTTTGTAGGTGCGTGTGTGAAATGATGTATGTATGTATGTATATCTATCTATGCATGTGTAGATATGTGCGCCATCAGCCGGATCAGGATGTCCGTGGGAAGAGAGCAGGTACGCATTGGGTGCTCGCAGCCGAGAGACAGCGGATCGGATCGTACGTGTAGAGCACATGACGTGGGAGAGAGGATGTGCTGCGATAGCAGAGAGTATGCACACACCTAACTATATATCTAGATATGTGCGCGCCTGTGCTTCCGTCAGCCTTGTGTCGAGGGAGTGCGCAGCCTGGCTGCCGGCCAGGTCAGCAATTCTGCAGGGAGAGACACCAGGACGTTCCCACGCCCCCACGGAGGATGACACCCGTTTCGAGTCACCTCGCTAAACCCACGAACGAGATCTCGCATTCCCATCCGTCCGGAAATGCGCGGCAAGAGGCGTCTAGATACATAGCTACCGTAGAATAGATATATGCATGCGGCGACGGGCCGCGCCACTTCGGCCGCTGACGCCACTAGTTACATATCTATCTAGATAACTGTTCCAGCATGTATATCTATAGAGTGCCTGCCGCTTAATTCGACTAGCGCCTTGACATTTCCTATCATAGCAAGGTCCAAAAGCTCAGCTCGCTGACAAATCTCGAGTGATATTCTATAAATAACGCTTAGTAATCATCCGTCAACCGCCATCACCAGCATCACCAGCAACAGTAGTATCGAAACTCACCGTTTCTCACGATCTTTGATTCCTCCGAGATCTGCCGTAGCCCTCTACAGCTGAATAGCCCCCCCCCCCCCCCCCCAGGCCGTCCTTTACTTTGCTGGATTGAAAGGGGGAGGGCAGGGCGCGACGAGACAAGTTTGCGATGAGGAGTAAGAGGCGGATGATGGCATATAGTTACATATGAACGGCTTGTCGGAGGAGCAAAGGACATATGCTGAGAAGCAGTATAAGTTCCGTCGGCGTGAGGTAACAGATATTCGTGTGGATAGCCCAAGTCATGCCCACCGTTGATCACTCGAATTTCCCAATCCGGTAATTTCTGAGGCTCAGTGACACCTATATGTATATATCTAAGTTGTCCTAAAATCTGGCGCCCCACACAAAAAGAGCATGATTTTGGAGCCTCGATAGCACCACCAAAAAAATGAATTAATCTAAAATTCGAGACCTACGAATCAACGAGTGTTCCGTTTCGCTATCATCCGTAGGTCTGTAATCAATTCTTTTTTGCGGTTTTGCCAGCGAAGGGTTATCGTCGACGCTCAAACCCCTTTCGCGCTAGTCAAACTAAGTGGCGGGCAACTCTCCATCTCGCCACTGGCCGGATGATTCGATCCCACTCCCACGCACAACCCGAACCCGGGGAGGGCAGACGGAGCTGCGACAGGGCGCGTTCGACATCGTACACCCTACTCCCGATGGCGTGAGGGAGAGTTATCCAGGTACGCACATAGTTTCCCCTCGGTGATAGTGATTGGTTTGGTCGTATGTTTGGATGTAGATATGGCGTGTCGTTGACCCCCACCCAGACATTGCATCCCCACGTTCGACGCTTGCGCCGGATGCCCTGCGGAACGTCGGGGGTCACGCAGGCCGTTCAGACTCCACTCCACTCTACCTGAGGGAAGGGAACAAAGTGCAAGACGGCGGTAGTTGCTTGTTCGGCGAGGACGGCAGTCGTTTGGCACCCCTAGCATCGCCTTTTCTGCAAGTCACGGCCCACATCTGCGAGGGATCGCGATCCAACAACGCGCGCTCCCGCAGGATGCAGCGGCATTTTTCGAGATAGAGAGCCATGCACACACACACACACACACAAAAAAAAAAAAACACTCTGTGTGCCGGCGTACAGTACTGGCAAGGCCCGTGAGGGGGTCGCCGCCGTATTCGGAGCCGCGACGACCACCACCGCGGGGCAGTCCGTGCGGTGCAGGAAGTCAACGCACCTCCTGATGGATGTGCACTCTCGATCGACAACGGTTCCAGAACCTTCCGAAGCCGGCTGCCAACCATCGACGGAGACGCGCCAGGCCCAGTGTCCGGGCTTATCCAGAGCGAAGCTCCAAGCAGGTGAGCTAACCGTGATATTCAGGAGTTTCCGGCTTGTGGCGCTCGAGCAGCGGCCGGAAAAATCAGCACGGAAGTTGTTGCCTCTCTCCGGAAGGGATAGATAGAATGCTCTGTCCCAGTGGAGTCTAACGCATCATCCCCTCCGAACTCTTGGCCGGGGGTTTTCCGGTACGCGAGATCGATCGATCGAAATCCTCTACTTTTCTTCTTTGCTGTTGCCTCATCTGCCAGAATAAGCGTGTACCTGCCGCATCCGGCAAGCGGCCGTTGGCGTGGAAGGAAGGCTAGAACCTCAAGGCAGAAATTGGTTCAAATCGTGAACCCGGGTTTCGATCCGCGACGCCGTGCGCCAAACAATCGTATCTAGATACCGCGCTCCCTCGTGTTCGAGAACATCGGCAGATAGGCAGAACCCGCTGCATCGCCTTCCCGAATCCATCTGGAATCCTCCCCTAGTGGCCTTCGGTCGTCCACTTCCTAGCGCGCTCGTCGCGAGTCCCATGTGATGAGTGCTCGACGATAAGCTGTCGAGTGCGCAGGCTACTGTATCGTTGGGCACATGTGTGGACTCTGGATTGCTTGCGTGCGTCGCCGTCATCGTTATCGCCATCGTCATCACCATCATACGCCGGTCTTCCACACTCCGTGTGCTATCTACATATCAGACCCGGCAGATACCCCATGTTTCTCGAAACAACGAAGGAATGAACTCAGCGCGACTTGGTCACAGAATTACCGTCAAACGTGCCGTCGGGTCCCACATCATCCGTTCATTCGTTGCCATCAGCCTCGTCCCCATCGCGTACAGCCTGACTCACGGCAATCCAACGGTCGATCAGGTCAACCGAGTCCCCGCCAGCCTTGTCCCCTTTCCTTCCCTTTTCCTTTCTCTTTTCCTTCCGTGTGACGACCAGGCAGAGCACCTTGTCGTAGATGGTAAATCCCTCATATTCGGTCCGGAACTTGACCTTTTCCTTCTTGTCCTCCGCCGCAGTCTGTCCCGCTGCTGTTCCGGCTGCTCGACGTTGCGACGGAGGAAGCGGAACGAAATCGTCATCCGAGTCGACATCGGCAGGTCCAGGGAGGAACAGCGGACCATCCTGGCTTCCGTCGTCCGCAACTGCCGGAGCCTCGGGAATGTCCATCATCGCGAATTCGCACTCCCCATCGTCCTCGTCCTCCTCCTGACGGATCTCGACCACGGGCGAGGACCTCGACGCGTCGGTAAGCCTCGTCGAATTCGACGTTATGGGCTTGGTGGCCTCAACGCTCCGGTCCTTGCGGAGCACGGCATGCAGCGATCCCGCCCCAGTAAGGTACAGTGCCGCCTCAAAGTCCCCTACACATACATACACTCGTGTCCTTTGGTCAGAGAAAAAAAAACGATCGACCAGTGAGGGGAAAGGTTTCGCGTATGGTACATACCTCCGACGACGACCTGCTTCTCCCTCGCCCTTACTCTCGCGGCGCCGCGCAGATTGCGCGCCTCCGCCAGCATCGGCAATACCAAGTGCTTAATCTCCGCAAAGACGCGGCCGATTGCGTCGGTGCGCGTGAGCCACAGCGCGTCGGCGGCGGTGGGAACGAAGATGCGAGCTTCCAGCACTCTGCAGTTGTCAAGTCGTGGAGGTCAGCTCGTCGCCCGCCCGCCCTGCGTCCACAGATCCGACCTCTTGGCGGTGGGCTACATACGTGTACTTGGAGACGCGGATATATCGGCGTAGGATTGGCATCGTGCACGTGTGTTGGGCCAGCCGCTTGCTCTCGATTCCTAGGAGGGAGATAGGAATGTGTCTCGGCTGCTGGTGTTGATTTTATTTTGGTCTGCGCTATAACTAAGTAGACATGTAGGTGTAGGTAACTATGTGTGTCGATAGCGTGGACGGAATGTGGTTGTTGCCGCGTCGGTGTGCGGAGCCGCATTCAGTTACTAGCAGTATCAAACCATACTGTAGAGTGCTGTAGAGTACCGTACACGGAGGCCCTGTCAGCGGGCAAGCTATCTATGTATGTATGATCTATCTATCAATCTCGAGAGTGAGCTATAGATATCTACATCCCGCATATGTAGATGGTGGGAGCGCAAGCGTGGGGGGGGGGGGGGGGGGGTTCGTCACACGGCAATGACTCCTCTCCCCTCCTCGAAGCCGAATCGCAGAGCCGGTTCACCCGTAGCCGTGTGTACGAAGAAGAAAAAAAAAAGAAGAAAAAAGAAGAAGAAGAAAGAAGAAGCATCACCCCACACTGGAGTCGATAGATATATCGGTCGACGTTACAGATTGAACCAGTCATCCATTTTCTCCTTTCCTTCTGTTGTCTGTATTTTTTTTTTTATATATCTATTTATTATATTCTGTTGCCGACATGCTGGGGACACGGAACTCAGGACAACAAAGAAGTCCGTTTAAGATTTATTGCTGATCAAAAAGAAGGGGCATTATCTGCTGCAGGGCTAGAGGGACCGAGCGGAGCTGTGTATGATGTGTAGATATGATACATATCCATCTGCCCTGCGAAGTCGTCGTCTCGTGTGATCGGAGCACACGCCTGTCCCACCCACCCCGCCTACATTTGCACATGATTTCCAATCGGAGTGGAGTGGAGTGGAGTGGAGTGGAGTAGAGTGGAGTCGTGCTCACGCGGGGTACATCGCCAGCATCCCGTCAGCGTTGTGGAGGGGGGTTGTGCTGACATATAGACACCACCTACACATGCACTTGTCTAGTTACCCCGATGTGCACGGAAGCGAGCTCCGTCGGGCCATTCCTCTCTGGAAAATCTCGCCTTCGAAGACAATTCGCGGTATCTACATACCTACATGCCGGGTTACCCGCGACGGGGGCGGAGAGAGGGGGTGGTGAAACAGACACCAGCCAACCAGCCAACCAGCCGCCCAGCCGACCCACCACAGAGCGCGCCGGTATGTATCATGCGCACGGCCGCGAATTTCGCTGGGGATGAGGAGGAGGGCTGTGTTCGGTTCGTTCGTGTTCATATTCACACGCTAGATGCAGAGGATCGTCAGGAGCCGAGAGTTTCAGCACCACGCACGGACTGCGTGCAACAGCAACCGACCCGACCACAACGCGAGATAGATACATAGATAGATATCTGGAGGGCGGCGGGGGGACGGGTGGCTTGCGGCTGTCCGAGAACGGACATCCGTCGATTCCGCTCCTCCTCCTCCTCCTCCTCCTCTCCTCTCCGGCGACATCCATACCTCCACACCATCGGCCGGTCGGCCGGTTGGTCGGCCGGTCTGGCCAAGCGCATGCAGAGCCGCTCGACGGACGGCACCGACTTCCCGGTTCCGTTGAGCCTCACCTCATGTACCTCCCGTGCTCCTTCCTCCCCGCTCGGTCCGCCCGGATGTAACTCTCGAGAGCAAGTCCGGCTCGGCCATCACCGGACGCTGCAGAGCACCAGACCCGTGCTACCGAGCCCCCAGTGCCCCCCACATATGTCCATAGCCGCCCGGGTGTCGGGTGCGTGCGAGCCGCTACGACGGCCGTAGTGGGGTCCGACACGGTCTCCACATTCGCCTCCACCTGGTCTCCACTCTGCTCTGGGGGTTGGGTGGTGGCATATGCACACAGTTAGTGGTGGCGGCTGACGGGAGGCGAGTCTGTCGGCTCCGTCCTCCCGGGGGTTACATGCGACGATTATTGGATCCTCAACGCGAAAAGAAGGCAGCCGGCAACATGGGATTCACCGTGCCGTTCGTTGCAGACAGGCATTGACTTCCGTGTCTTTCCTCCAAGCACATGCACACGCACACACAATGCATGTAGAGTAGAGGTTGGCCCCCCTCCGTGAGCCGGAAAAAGCTAGGACGTTTGCTCCACCGCCGCGCGCATCCATCTCGCGTTGGCCCGGGCATGTATGTGTGTGTGAAGAAGTACTTTCCCCCTATGTATGTATGTATGTATGTATGTGTGTGCGTAGGCATTGTGGAGACGTTGGGATATGAAACGATGGATGGAGGATTGCCAAGCGCCGGATGGATGCAGCGGACGGATGCAACGGATGGATGGAAGTCAGGGTTCCGATTCAGCCGGCAAGTGGGAAAGCCTGGAGAGCAGCAATACATACATACATACATATTCTCCACAGATTCGCCAGACACGGCCACGTGTGACCCCTGCACCGAGTAAAGGAGGGGGGGGGGAAGAAAAAGAAAAGAAAAAAAAGACGAAGCCAGCAGGAGAGAGTCGGTTCGCCACTCACCACATCAATAATACGTGTGTGCATGTACCTATCTCTGGTCGACGTCGACGTAAGCAGCATATCGCCATCATCTCCCTCGCCGCGGGAATGCCCAACATGCGTCGAAAAAGCTTCTGCATTATCTACATACATACGGGGAGCTCACCACCCCCTACGCCACTAACACCGCGGATATGTAGGATACATATATATCTATGTAATTGAAGGCGAATTCAGCCCCCACTTGGCGGCCGCCGATCGCTCACCAGCCACATCCAGCCCGACCAATCCTCGCAGGCTTCCTCAGAGTAGATATGTGTCTATGTAGAGTACGTAGACCGCCGTGTGAAGCCCTCCGAGTGCATTCCGACCATATACACAGTTAGATACCTATCTGATGTATTCCGCGCCCCCCCCCCCCAATACCATACCAGAATATGTTTTCAAGTCCTCGCCAGCCCGTGCTGCATCTTACGCTGCATATAGACCATAACTATCCGCCAACACTGGTACGTGGCGCTCTGCCCTCTTCCACGGTGGCTTCCCTAGAATTCGAGGGCGTCGAAACGTTTCCCAGCGAGCGACAGTATGCACCGTAGATATGTATGTATCTATGCATGTACATAGGTAAAGGGGATGGAAAAAGAAAGGGCCACGACGAACCGAAATACGTACCACGCGCGCAACTCGCGCCCCACCCCGGACGAGGGAAAGAAAAGAAAACATGGACTTGTTGGTTGTACATATGTATACATAACCACATAACCTTTCTCACGGTGGTGCAAAAATAACGTGGCCCGCCGAACCAGGTAAGTACATAAGTATGTGTATATATATATCTACTTATGTATGTATAGATATGTATGTATGTAGGCAAAGAAAAGAAAAGAAAAAGAAAAGAAAAAGAAAAGAAAAAAAAATGTGTGTTTGCATGATGGCCCCACCGCATGGTGTTCCCACATCGTTGCGCTACATACCTACCTCCATATGATATGTATGCATTTATCGATTTATTTTTATTTTTATTTTCGGCGCGGGAAGAAGGGCTTCATAAGCAAGTGTGTATCGGCCCCATCAGCCCAAGCTGAGGCTCGCTCCATGATACATACTAGAGCTTTCTTGAGACTCGGAGGCAAAGGTGTTTCCGCGGAAGGGCCAGGCCCGCTGCATGTTTGCTGTTCACTTCGTACATATGTACGGTGGTCGTCGTCCCGGCACCATAAAATGAACGGGTCGTCGGGCGCCACAGAAAGAGGAGAAATTGGCGATGCCTAGCCATCTATGTAGAGTGTGTGCCGCAATTGAAGAAAAAAGTCCCCTATCTAGGTACCTAGGTGACGGTCTCCGCGCAAGAATAAAAAAAATATATGCAGAAGCTGCCGTCTACATACATACATTATACATGTGTAAGTATCTCGGAGTCCTCAGTGCAGTGTGGTTCCTGCATACATACATACATACGGCAGTTCGTCCCATCGTCGCAAAATTGCGGAGCTACATACCTGATAGAGACCGTACCTAGAAGGCACGGAGTTCCTGGGCGCTTGTTTTGAACCCCATCGGTGCTCCGTGGTCGGTCCGCACTAAACGAGGATTCCTATGTAGATAGATACGTGCGGACGAAACTTCACTTCTCATTTTTTTTTTTTTTTTTTTTTTTTTTTTTTTTTTTTTTTGATTGGGGTACAAAGTT
>Ga0307508_10000691_pt1 | contig 40365 bp, 28 predicted proteins | sample 9_EM_MG_FD_203089 | JGI IMG/M metagenome (GOLD analysis project Ga0307508, IMG submission 203089) | Populus trichocarpa ectomycorrhiza microbial communities from riparian zone in the Pacific Northwest, United States - 9_EM | ecosystem: Host-associated > Plants > Roots > Unclassified | place... | reverse complement strand
AAAAACTAAGGCCGGGGGCCTGGTTGTCCATCCCGTCTACAAACTGGTTAAAGCGCAGGTTGCCGCTGCTGTTGAAACCGCGGGTGGTAACGGAAGTAAAGGTGAGGCTGGCGGTGGTTACATCGACGCCTTTTAAATTCTTGATAATTTCATAATAACTGGGAGAAGCCGATGTGCGGATAGCGGCCGAGTTGACGCGCTCGATGGTAACGGGCGATTCGAGAATGCGTTCGGGCACGCGGCTGGCGGAGATAACGACTTCGGTGCCGAGACTGGAAGCGGTGGAGAGATCGATTGTTGGAATAGCGCCGGAGGCGGATACGGCGACTTCCCTGGATTCGAAACCAACGGATGAAATAACAAGGGTAAAGGGAGGTTGCTGACTGGTTACTAATTTGAAATTGCCTTTGCTGTCGGTAAATGTACCCGCGGCGCCTCCTTTAACGGTGACAGACACGGCGGGAACAGGCTCTTTTGTGCTACCGCTGCGTACGTTGCCGGTAATGGTAACGGCCTGGCCGAAGCCTGTTACAGAGAACAGAACAGCCACAAGCACTGCAATGCGATAGCGATTAGACTTTCTCATAAATGGTGTTTTTAATTTCAATCGTTGTTTGAGTATAAGGTTATATAGCAAAATACAATTTGTACAGCGGCTTTGAAAATTTTATTTGTAAACAACTACAGCGATTTTGTTGATATTTTACCCCGGGAGTTAGGCCTGGGTCGCGTAATTTCGCGGCATGCAACCCTTTAGTTTTCCCCAACAGACGAATTTTTACCGTGGAAAGGTCAGAGACGTGTATACCATTTCCGATCAGTGGCTGGTAATGGTGGCGTCCAACCGTATATCGGCATTTGATGTCATCCTGCCGCGCCCCATTCCCTATAAAGGACAGGTATTAAATCAAATAGCTGCATATATGCTGCAGGCTACCGGTGATATTTGTCCCAACTGGCTCATGAGCACGCCCGCTCCGCATGTCTCCATTGGTAAAAAATGTGTGCCGTTTAAAATAGAGATGGTGGTGAGGGGAAACCTTACCGGTCATGCCTGGCGTACGTATGCTGCAGGAAAACGTACGCTTTGCGGCGTGGCGCTTCCTGAAGGACTAAGTGAAAACGATTACTTCCCAACGCCTATCATTACCCCGTCTACCAAGGCGGAAGAAGGGCATGACGAGGATATCAGCCGGGAAGAAATCATACACCAGGGCCTTGCCAGCGCAGCCGAATGGACCATTTTACAGGACTATGCGTTGAAATTATTTGCCCGTGGCAGGGAGCTGGCGGCCAAACGCGGGCTGATACTGGTGGATACCAAGTATGAATTTGGAAAAATAGGTGATACCATTTACCTGATGGACGAGATACATACGCCCGATTCCTCGCGTTATTTTTATGCCGATGGCTTTGAAGCGCGGCAGAAGGCGGGTGAAAGGCAGAAACAGCTGAGCAAGGAGTTCGTACGGGAATGGCTGATTGAAAATAACTTCATGGGTAAGGAAGGGCAAACGGTGCCGCCGATGAGTGACGAATGGGTGAATACCATTTCCAAAAGATATATAGAGCTGTACGAAAAGGTAATTGGTTCGGCGTTTAAGCCGGAGCAGCCTTCGGAGGAGGAAACTTATAAGAAGGTTATCGCGGCGCTGGAAAAATCAGGCGTTTGAGGAACAATATTGTACTGTTCAATAGTCGATACTCAATGCTCAATGTTGTCTCAATTGAACATTGAGTATTGAACATTGCATATTGAGCATTTTTTATACTCCCCCTGGTTTCGGGCGTAGCCGTGACCTCGATTTATTAAAGATATTGCTTCCCTTGTCTTTTCCCTTGCGCATTTCTTTTTGCGCTTCTTCGGGCAGCTGAATGATATCGTGGCATTCCTTGCTGCAGCAGCCGTTGTATTGGGCGGCGCAGTCGTTGCACTGGATAAACAGCAGGTGACAGCCTTCGTTTTTACAGTTGGTATGGGTATCGGCGGGACGGCCGCACTGGTGGCAGCGGGCTATCACGTCTTCGGTAATGCGCTCGCCGAGGCGGTCGTCGAATACGAAGTTCTTGCCCACAAAACGGCTGTCGAGGCCCTGTTCCTTTACCTGCCTTGCATAGTTGATGATACCGCCTTCGAGGTGGAATACGTTGTTAAACCCATGGTGCAGCATATAGGCGCTGGCCTTTTCGCAGCGGATGCCGCCGGTACAGTACATGATGATGTTTTTGTCTTTCTGCTCCTGCAGCATCTCTACGGCCATGGGCAGCTGCTCACGAAAGGTATCGGAGGGCACTTCGAGCGCTTTCACGAAATGGCCTACTTCGTATTCGTAGTGGTTGCGCATGTCGACAACGATGGTGGCGGGGTCGTTGAGGAGGGCGTTCATCTGCTCTGCATTTACATATTTACCTTTGCGCTCCATGCTGAAGGAGGAGTCGGCAATACCGTCGGCAACGATTTTTTCGCGCACTTTTATTTTGAGCACCCAAAAGGATTTGCCATCGTCGTCGACAGCGATGTTGAGGCGGACGCCGTTGAGCGGGCCGATGGAATACATGTATTCTCTGAGGGCGTCGAAACCGCTTTGCGGAACGCTGATTTGGGCGTTGATGCCTTCGTGGGCGATATAGATGCGGCCGAAGACCCGGAGGACGTTAAGGGCTTTATAGAGCTCGTCACGGAATGCCCGGGGATCGGGAATGGGAAAGTATTGGTAAAAGGAAATGGTGGTGCGGGGTTCCGTTTCCTGGTACAGGAGTTGTTTCAGCTCCTTTTGGGAGATGCGATTGTGTAATACAGCCATTTTTTTGAAATTTTAAGGACGTATGCCTGACGAACAAAATTTCTTAACGGCGCAAAGGTACGGAAAAAGCCAACTATCTCGTTATCGCCCCTCCTATCAGGCCGCCGAAGCCAATGCGCAGCGCCACCTGGCCGGTTTTGCCGTTGAGGTAGGCGCCGACCACGTCGACGCGGAAGATTTTTAAAATGTTTTCGATACCGCCAAAGACTTCCACGTAGTTATTGTTTTTGTTGACATAGAAGGCGTTGCTGCCGCCAACGAGGAACCAGTTGAGGCGTTTAAACAGGGGTATTTTATTGGTGAGCATTCCATTGAAATGATGTTCTACGTGCCCTTCGGCATAAAAGGCCGCCGTAGTACTATTGGCATAATAGGGCGCCAGCTGGAAGCTGTTGAGGTAGTCACTGGCCAGCAGCAGCTGGTTGCCGTTAAAATGCTGGTAATCCTGTATCAATACTTTTTTGGCATTGAGAAAACCGCCCGCGCTGAAGCGGTATTTCAATAAGCCGCGCAGCTTGAGATTGACATTATCCCAGATGGAAAATTTCCATTTATCGAAGTCCACATCGCTGCCCAGCATATTGTCTATCCCTTTGGTGTAAGCGAGGCTAAACGTGGGATATTTAGAGCCGATGGCCACTTTGTTGTTGGGAAACTGGATATAGCGCTGGCCCGGCTGGTACTGCAGCAGCACCGAGACGATGGCCGCCTGGTGGCGGGTAAACTGTTGTGTTATTTTTTCATACGGATAATTGGGGGTAAAATGCCGGCCGCTATCCTTTTTGTACAATGAATAGTCGGCTGTATTGTCCAGGGGCAGGCGGTCCTCGTACAGCAGGGCGGCCGTAACGCGGAGATCATTGTCGAACCGCCTGCCGTAGTTCAATGAGCCATAATAATTTTCATAGATCTTCATATAGTTTTTCCGGTACAGAAGCGTAGACAGGCTATTGAAGAACGGGGTGATGGGATTGGCCTTGTTGAACTGCGATATGCGTTTGCCGCCGGACAGCGTCCAGGTAGCGCGGCCCGTGGTACTGCCATCGTCGTCACGGGTAAAACTGCGTTTGGAATATACCAGGGTGCCCCAGGCGTTGAGGTGTGTATTACTAAACCCATAGCGGATTTGCGGCGTAAAGCTGAGCTGCTGCCGTGATTTTGGCCATGTTTTATCGATGGTAACCCCAACGGTGGCATTCACGCCTTCCACAGTATTGTATTGTACGCCTTTGAGCAATGGCTGCCAGCTCAGGCTTAGCGGGTGTTTGGGGTTATAATTACTACGGTGGAAGCCGGACCATAGGATCTTTTTGATCGAAACCTGTCCCTGGTGGCGGCGCATGGAATCGATATAGGGTTTTGACCTGGCCGAATCACGGTTATACTGGTAAACACTGTCTTTTATCTTATAGTCTTTTGCCTCTTCCGCTTCGAGCTGTACGGGGCGGACGGAGTCCCAGTATTGTTTCGATTTTTTATTGACCGCCGTATCATAGGCCATGACGATGTTGTTGAAATATTTCTTTTTGAACGAAGGGTTGGCATCGTACTTATTGTATACGTTGAGGAAGTTGCCTACGGCATCGAAACCGAGTATATTAAAAGTAAAATAGACGACCTGGTCCTTGGTGCGCCATATTTCTTTGGAAATGGGCACATGGATTTGTTTGATGCGCATGGTATCGAGGATCTGCAGCTGCGATTCTTTGGTAACGGTGAGCTCCAGGCTGTGAATGCGCCAGTCGCCTTCGGTGATATTGATGGTGCCCGAAAACAGCGGCTCGTACCTGCGGCGGGGGATTACCTGTATTTGGTTGACCTCTTTGCCGTCTTCGAAAAACGAGCCGAGGTATTTGTAGCGGTAATAGCCGATCGCCCCGTCGGCGATGGGTGACACAAAACCGCGGGGATTGAGCTGTGCCCCGAGCACATTGACATTGTTTTCGTAGAAGTTGATAAAAGTGGGAAAGTTAAACCCATAGCCATTGGAGCCGCTTTCGCGGCCCGAGAGCACTTCCAGCTTTATCTTATTGGGTTTTTTAAACGCTATTTTGGTCAGCGATTCAGACAGGAAGATGATGCCTTTGCCGGCGGAGTCGACGCCCATGTCTTTCTGATCTATTTTCTGGCCCAGCACCCTATTTGGCACCTTACGGGTGCGCATCAGCGTTTTAATGTATGCCTCGCAGGTAAAGGAGTCGAGAGGCGATACATAGTCTTTTTTCTTTTTGATGGCCTTACGGATGATCTCGTAAGCGGGGTCTTCGGCGCCGGCGCGCACTATCACTTCCTTCATGGTGGTTTGCAGGGGTGAGAGCACAAAATCTATCGTGGTATTGCCTTCTGTAACGGTTATCTTTTTTTCCACGCGGCCATAGCCTACATACTGGCAGTAGATGGTATAGAGGCCGGGCTGCAGGTCGAGGTAATAATTGCCCTGGTTATTGGCGGTGGTGCCCAGGGTACCGCCTTTTATGAACACGGAGGCGAAGCCGAGGGGATTGCCCTTATCGTCGGATACATGGCCGCTGATGCGGCCGGCAAGGGCTATGATACAAACAAACAAGGGTAAAACGGTGAGGAGTATCACTTTTTTCATGCAGATAGCGGTTATCGGGTTTACTTAACAGGATGTGTAAATGAAGTTAGCGGCTACAACCGACAGCCGTAATACCACTGGCAAAGATTGAGCTTTCTTTAACAAACTTTAGTCACCGCGCTTTTTGCCAACGGCATAGCTGGCAGCCAGCGAAGCAAAGCCGGCTACGAGGGCGCCGACAAGAGCGGTAATGAGCACCAGTAAAAAAGAAGAGCCGCCAAAGCCCAGCAATTGCGCGATGCGTGGTGAAAGCACCTGTGCGTTGCGGCTGTCGATGCACCAGGCCAGGCCTCCCCACAATAAAAACAGGGCAAAAAAACCGGTGAGAAAAGCTTTACCGGGTTGCTGCGGGATGCAAAGCGATATAATAAAAGCAGCCGGGGCGATGCTCCACCAATCGAGGTAGAGGCCGGCGGTAAAACTTAGCAGGGCGGTGAGTAAGAGAGAGATGATGAATTTCATTAAAAAGTTATTTATTAAATGTCATTTTAAATTTTACGCGCTTATCCGATGCTTCTTCTTTTTTCATCACCCATAGGGGATAATATTTTCCGCGGGCCCAGCTGTCGGCAAACATATCATAGTATTTGCTGCCGGGGTTGCCGTTCTGGCCGCCGGGATAGACGCCCCAGGCTTCCGTTTGGGGCGTAAGCGATACCACCATGCGCCAGCTGGGGCCATGGTCGGCCTTGGCGGCGTCGATGATATGCAGTCCACCGCCGATGGGCATGTGCAAACGGCCGAAAGCGGGCAGGCGGGTAAGGTGCTGTATGCGGGTGTCTTTAAACTTTGCCCAGGTGAGGCGTCCTTCTGCTTCTGCTTTTTTTAATACGGGCAGGGCCTTTTTAAGGGCGGCGAGCAGGTCGTCGGACAGGGTTTCTTTTTCGGGCGTATTGATATTATCTACATAGCGGAATGTCCGCCCTGCGCCTGCCGAATCGCGCAGGAGGCCTTCGAGCAGCGTGCTTTCGTAAGGCCACCAGTCGGAATGGGTTAAAGCCGCTTCGTCGCTCCACACGATGGCCTGGAGGCTATCCCATACCGTGGTGAAGACGGTGGGTCCGCGTTCGGCGGTATCGTTGCGCAGGTTCCAGATCTTAAATATGTTCCAGTATTTCATTTCATCGCTGCTCAACGATGCCTCGGGCATATTTTTAAGCAATACCGGGCGGGCCCATTCGGCAAACCGGTTGAAATTGTCTGTTTGCAGCTCCATCATATCCTGCGGGGTGATATTTTGCATGGCTTCCAGCCGGTGGTTGATACTGATGCCGCGGTAGTTGGGAAAGGAGCCGCCGATATAATAAGGATAGGTGGTATCGGCGGGCAGCTGGTTGGCGCTGCTGATAAACCCGCGTTCGGGATTGATCATATGCGGGTTTCTTTCCTGTGGTATGGTGTCCTGCCAGGCGTAGCTGCTATCGATGCCGGGCATGACAAAATCGCCCTGGCGTCTCCATTTGGCGGGAAACTCGCCCTGGCACCACATGGCGATATCGCCGTCCTTGCAGGCGAAGGCGCAGTTTTGACCGGGGGTATGCAGGTTTTTGATGGCGGCGAGGTAATCATTGTAATCTTTTGCGCGGTCGAGCAGGGCGAACATCTTCATTTCATTGCTGGGGTCGTGGGCTTTCCATCGAACGGCATAATACGCTGCGCCGCTGCCCTGGCCGGCATAGCGGGGCTCGAACATAACGGGCCCCCATATGGTGTAAGCAACGGTATCGATGAAGTCGGCTTCGCCTTTTATTTTAATGTGCTCATACCTGAACTGCGTGGGTTGCCATTGGCCGTTGTAGAGATACGACGACCGGGTGCTGTCTTTAAACTGTATGGTATAGTAATCGCGTACGTCGCGGCCGGCATTGGTAACGCCAAAGGCGCAGCGGTCGTTGAAGCCGATAACGATACCGGGTGCGCAGGGAAAGGAAACGCCGTATACATTGAACGAAGGCGTTTCAATCTGCATTTCAAACCAGAGCGAAGGCAGGTTGAGGCTGAGGTGGGGATCATTGCACAGGATAGGGTAACCGCTTTTTGTTTTGCGGCCGCTCACCGCCCAGTTGTTGCTGCCATTGGCAGGCGGCGGTTTTTGCGGCTCTGTGGGCAGCACGGCACCGGAATCCTGGCCATACCTGAAGTACAGCGAATCGGCGCTGGCCGGTTTTTTTATGGGGATGCGCGGCGTGAAGGCCGAATCGTGTGGAATAATAGGGTCCAGCGAATCGGGGCGTACCGGGTTGAGTATTTCAAAATCGAGCCGGGAAAGCACATTGCGGGCGGCGGTATATTCAAAATCGTTTTCACGCCCGGCCAGGTCCAGCGCCATGTATTTTATGAACAGGGCTGTTTTGAGGTTGCTCCAGGGCTCGGGGCGGTAGCCGAGCAGCTTGTATTCGACGGGCATCTGTGCCTGGGTGAGCGAACTGATATAAGCGTTTACGCCGGCGGTATAGGCATCGCACATGGATTTGGTGAGGGGATCGCTTTCCATGGTCACCAATGATTTTTCGGCGGCGTAGCCCATGCCGAGGCGGCGGAAGTAGCGATCTACTTTGTCGAGCAGGTCGGTGGAGCCCATTTTCTGCCCCAGTATTTCGCAGAGCCTGCCTGCGGCGGCATGCGTTTGAAACTCCATCTGCCAGAGGCGGAAGCGGGCATGGATATAGCCCTGTGCAAACCAGGCATCGTCCTCATGCTCGGCAAAAACATGCGGCACAAGGCGGTCGTCGAAGTACACATCGGCTTTGCCTTTGAGCGAGGGAAAGGAAAGATCTTCGCTGTAATTGATATCGGAGGGCTCGGCATTCTGCCACACGCCCTGCTGCGGGCTAAGCAGCTGCCCGAGCGGCCCCTTGAGCACCAGCCGGGTATCGAGCACTATGATCAGGCCAACGGTAACCAGTGAAGCGGTGATAAAAGGAACAATCCTCATATGTTAAGGGGGTTATAAATCGATGGCCGAATTTAATCGTTTTTTGTTTCTGGCACAGAATTTTATCCGTCCGATATACGGGGGCGAAGCACCGTTCATCCGGTGTAAACGCCAAAGGGCGAAAAGGCCAACCCTGCGATTAAACAATTCGTACATAAAACTATCAAAGACACAAACCGTTGATATGAAAACGACGAACACAAAAGAGCAATACACAGACACACACGGTAAGGCAAAGCTGGTACTGGGGGTGTTGTTTATTGCGCTGTTTATTATAAGCCATGTTTGAGCTACGAGCTCGCAGCTTTTTTCTCCACATTTCCACATTTTTGCCGTTGGGACCGGCCATTACCACATTGTTGTATTGCCGGAATGAAAAAACTGTCTCACCTTTACAGTACCCAATTTATTCCATTGCTTAACTGAGTCATATGAAACCCTTTGCGTTTACCCAACGTGTGGAAGTGAGGAAGTGGCTGATAATAGTCATACTCGCGCTGTTGTCGCTCACCATTTTATTCTGAGCAACCTGGCTGTATAGCTTGTTTATTCTCCCCCGGTGACCACCGGGGCGGCTCCCGGGGACCGGGTATATTTCCTTTTTATGCTATGCCGACAATAACTGCAGCAGGCGGTCCAGCTCGTTTTCCGTATTAAAAGCATGCAGGATGATGCGCAGGCGTTCCTTTCCGCGGGGCACCGTGGGATAAAGTATTGGCCGGACGTCGAGCTGGTTATCCTGGAGCCGGGCCGCCAGCTTTTTGACGGCCTCGTTGCCGGGTACAATGATACCCTGTATAGGCGTATCGGATGGCAGTGTTTCAAAAGGCAGTGTTGCCTGCTGCCAGCGGCGGATAAGCGATTGCAGGCGCCGGCGGGCATCGTGGAGGCCGGGAAACAGGCGATAGCTTTCCCGGATAGCATGTACCGCCGTTTCGGGCAGGGCGGTGGAAAAGATAAAGGGGCGGCAGAAATTGATGAGGTAATCGCGCAGCGAGGCGCTTCCCGCTACCAGGGCGCCGTGGCAGCCAACAGCTTTTCCGAAGGTATGCACGCGGGCCAGGCAGGCATTTTCCAGTCCCAGCTGCTGCACCAGCCCTTCACCCTTCTCTCCCACTACACCGGTGGCATGGGCTTCGTCTACTATCAGCCCTGCGCCGTATTGATGGCACAGCGCGGCGATGGCCTGCAGGGGCGCTTCGTCGCCATCCATGGAGAACACCGATTCGGTCACCACGAAAATATTGCCTCCCGCCGGTATCGCCGCGAGCCGCTTTTGCAGGTCATCCACATCGTTATGGCGGAAGGAAAACGATTGGGCAAAGCCGAGCCGGATGCCGTCGCGGATGGAGGCATGCGATAGCGAATCGTACACAACCGTATCGCCGCGCTGCGGCAGGCAGCTGAGCAGGCCGGTATTGGCATCATACCCGGAATTGAATATAAGGGCGGCTTCCGCCCCGTGAAAGGCGGCCAGCTCCCGCTCTGTTTCCTCTATCAGCGGGTAATTGCCTGCCAGCAGGCGCGAGCCGGTACTGCCCGCAGCAAGGCCGGGGCCCGGCGGCGGCAGGAGACGATGGCGTACGATGCCCAGGTAATCGTTGCTGTAAAAATCCGTTTTACCATCGGGCAGGCGAAGGCGGCGGAGGGCGTGCTGGTCGCTGCGCTCCTGTAGCTTTTTATGGAGAAAATCTTCGTTCATGTGTTAACATGTCACCCCTACGGGGGTAATGGACAATTTTATTTCGATTTCTACGAACATATCGCCCCTATGGGGCTTGATGGCCGGTTACAAAGAACGGGAAGATTAGCCATACATTTGTGCATGGACCTGTCGATAGAAACAAAGAACATACTGGGCCTGCAGCTTCCTACCGACCCGCGCTGGGTGGACCTGGCAGGCATTTCGCTCGAGGCGATCCTGACCGATCATGCGTATTGCGAGCAAAAGGCGGCGACCACCTGCATCACGCTGGTGCAGCGCTACCCTGAAAAGGAAGCGCTGGTAAAAGAGCTGGCGCCCATCGTGACCGAGGAATGGGGACATTTCAGGCTGGTGCTGGCGGAGCTGCACAAGCGGGGCCTTAAGCTGGGGCGCCAGCGCAAGGACGCCTATGTAAACAAGCTGCTGGAGTTTCAGCGCAAGGGCGGCCCGCCCGAAGAGCGCTTTCTCGACCAGATGCTTACGATGGCCCTGATAGAAGCCCGCAGCTGCGAGCGCTTTAAACGCCTGAGCGAGGGTCTTAACGACGCCTATATGCGTAACTTCTACCGCCGTTTTATGGAAAGCGAAGCAGGGCATTACGCCCTGTTTATCCAGCTGGCGGAAACCTATATCGATAAAGAACAGGTGCGCAGCCGCTGGCAGGAATGGCTGGCGTACGAAAAAGGGGTGATGGCGGAAATGGAGGTAAGAGGCGATAGAATACATTAAGAAGCCACAAGCTGCAAGCTGCAAGCCTCAAGTTATTGGCTTGTAGCTTGCAGCTTATGGCTTGAAGCTTTTTCTCTAATACAGGTAATTCAACGCAACAACATCATTGGAATTAAAGCTCCTGTCGCCGCCGTTGGAGCAGGCGAGCATCCAGGAATTGGCATCGGGGCCGGAAGGCGTACCCGGCACCAGGATGGCGCCCACATTGGAAGCCCCTTCGTTTACGGCAGCGCCGCCGCAGCTGTAGGAGCGGTTCATATAATCAGTATGGCGCATGCCGATACAATGGCCAAGCTCGTGCTGGATAACGGAGCCTACATAACTAACATCGGGATTGCTTCCGTAGGCATACACGTTGGTATTCATTTTAACGGTACTGTAGGGACTCCCGTTATTGGAGGGAAAGCCGGAGGAACCCAGCGTGATATACCCGCCGCTGGGAGGCTGGTTAAAGCCCCTGATAGTAATATCGGCCGAGCCCGACGTAACGCGCTGGAAACTGATCTGAAGGCCGAGGGCATTGTACCGGGAAATGGCCAGGTCGGTGCCCGACACATAAGCCGTGCCCAGGTTGGACACCTTTATCTTAATAACGCGGGGCAGGGCGGTGACCAGGTTGGTGGTCCGGTACTGCTCGGTGCCGGCGATGCGCAGCAGCTGTTGGGCGTTTACGCCGTTGAGCAGCTCATCGGTAAGCTCGATATCGCCTTCTACAAGATAGCCATCGTCGGTTTGATGAACATCCTGGTTGCTAAAACCAAGCGCAGCGATCTTGTTGAGGGTTTCGGCGGAAATAGCAGACTGCCCGGCGGAAGATTGTTTTTTGCAGGAAACAGCGCAGGCATAGGTAGCCGCCACCACTAAAAGTGCAAGGGTAGATTTTCTCATAGCAAGTATATTTTGTTGATACATGTAATTTAATAAAAATATATAACCGGCGATAAAATGGGGAGAACTTATAAAAGAAGCTGCGAGCTATGAGCCGGGGGCGTCGAGCCCTTCGACTCGCAGCCCGCAGCTGGTGGCCCGCAGCTTTTTAAAAGCAGCACCCGGACAACTCTTTACTAATACAGGTAATTCAATGCAATGACATCATTGGAATTAAAGGTCCTGTTTCCACCGTTGGAACAGGCCAGCATCCACGAGTTGGCATCGGGACCGGAAGGCGTGCCTGGTATCAGGATAGCGCCTACGTTAGATGCCCCTTCGTTGACGGCAGACCCGCCGCAGCTGTACGAGCGGTTCATATAATCGGTATGACGCATACCGATACAATGACCTATTTCGTGCTGGATAACAGAACCTACATAATTGACATTGGGATTGCTTCCATACGCCTGGGCGTTGGTGTTCATCTTAATGCTGCTGTAAGGATTACCACCGCTGGGGAAGCCCGAGGAGCCCAGGGTGATATACCCGCCGCTGGGGCCCTGGTTAAAACCAGTGATGTTGATATTGGCCGTGCCCGATGTTATGCGCTGGAACGTAACCTGCAATCCCAGTGCATTGTAACGGGAGATGGCCAGGTCGGCGCCCGACACGAATGCGGTTCCTAAATTGGATACTTTAATTTTAATAACTCTTGGCAGGCCGGTAACCCGGTTGGTGGTGCGGTACTGCTCTGTGCTGGCGATGCGCAGCAGCTGCTGATCGTTTACGCTGTTGAGGATTTCGTCTGTGAGCACGATATCATCTTCCACTAAGTATCCTTCGCCTGTTTTGTGCACATTCTGATCGCTGAACCCGAGCGCTTTTATTTTGGCCAGGGTTTCTGAAGTGATGGATTCGTCCTGGGTGGAAGTAGTGGCAGCCTGTTTTTTACAGGCAATGGCAAAAGCAAATGTTGCAGCAGCCAGGATTAGGTAAATGGCTTGTTTTCTCATGTTGAATTTGTTTTTTTGTTTTTAGATCGCAAAAGTTGTCCGGTATGCTACTTCTCTAAAAACCTTACCTGAATATAAACATAATCAGCCCGGTTTGCATGCGACTGACCGCATGAGTTATCAACCATATTATCATTATACCCAATCACCCGTTTTTTATTTTTACGATATCATAAGTGTTTTATTTAAATCCTGTGTTAATACGATGAAACACGCAGGTTCCCGCAAGAAAATAAATGGATTAAAATCATATTTTTCACATCGGTAGTAATCATTTTTACGATATATTCAATGTATGAGAAAATGCGGTGTGCTGATAGCCGTTTGTTTTATATGGGGTATGGCGCTCACTGCGCAGGTATTACCCGCTGCATATGCGCATAAGCTGTCGCCGCAGCTGCAGGCACAGGCCGCGAGAGACGGGATGGGCGGACGGCAACCGCTTCGTTACCTGCTGCAATGCTCCGATACGGCGCTGCTGCGCCGGCTGGCGATGGTGAAAAAGGACAGTCTTGTTATCAATTATTCTTACGGTACTGCGCTGATCATTACCACCTACCCGGACCTGGTGCGTCAATACCTGCTGCCGCAGGCTTCCGTTTATTTTATAGATAAGGGCGACCGGACCGCCCGGGAAGAAGTAACCCTCAGCGGGTTTGACAATACGGCCAATCATATCAATACCGTGCACAGCGGTTATCCCCTGCTCAACGGGCGGCAAACAGTGGTCTCCATCAAAGAAAACCAACCCGATACGGCAGACATCGATTTCAGGGGCCGGTATATTTCCACACCTTTAAGCAGCAGCAGCCTGTCGTCGCACGCCACCACCATGGGCACCATCATTGCAGGCGGCGGCAATAGTTTCTATACTGCGCGGGGCGTGGCCCCGGGAGCGGATTTGTGTACGTCTTCGTTTGCCGTATTGCTGCCCGACAGCGATGCCGCTTACCGCCGTTACCAGGTAACGGTGCAAAACCATTCTTACGGCACGGGCATTGAAAATTATTACGGCGCCGATGCGGCGGCCTATGACGCCAGCGTACAGAACAACCCTTCTTTGCTGCAGGTGTTTTCGGCGGGTAATTCGGGCAATCAGTCCAGCGCTTCGGGCCTCTATAAAGACATTGCCGGGCTGGCCAACCTCACGGGCAGCTTTAAAATGGCCAAGAACATTCTTACGGTAGGCTCCATCGATTCGTTTATACAGGTGCCCCTGCTTAGTTCGAAAGGCCCTGCTTACGACGGGCGGGTAAAGCCGGAGCTGGTGGCTTTTGGCGAAGACGGCAGCTCGGGCGCGGCAGCGCTGGTATCGGGCACGGCCCTGCTGCTGCAACAGCTGTATAAAGACCAGCAGGGTGGCACGGCGCCCGATGCCGCGCTGGTAAAAGCCGTATTGCTCAACAGCGCGGGCGAAGCGGGCGGCAAGGGCATCGATTTTTCGTCGGGCTTCGGCAGCCTCGATGCCTGGCGCGCGGTGAAAGAAATGCAGGCGGCGCGTTTTTTCAGTGGCGCCGTGGCCCAGGGCCAGCTGCGCTCCTTTTCTTTTTCCCTGCCTGCCAATACGCACAACCTGAAAGTATTGTTGTGCTGGACCGACCCGCCGGCAACGGCCAACGCAGCAAAGGCGCTGGTGAACGATTTGGATCTAACGCTGACGCATATTTCATCTGCGCAAAGCTGGCAGCCCTGGGTGTTGAACAGCGCCGCCGTGAAAGATTCATTATTACTACTGCCGGTGCGCCGGCGGGACAGCCTGAATACCGCCGAGCAGGTGACCATCGATACTCCGCCCGCGGGCGATTACAGCGTTTCCGTAAGCGGTTACGGCCTGCCTTCGGGCACACAAAAATTCTTTGTCGTATACCAATGGGATACCACGGGTTCATTTGAATGGCTATACCCGTCAAAAAACGATAACCTGCTGCCGGGGCAGGATAATGTATTGCGTTGGCAAAACAATTATACCACCGGCGGGCTGGCCGAATACCGGCTGGCGGGCAGCGGCAGCTGGCAAACCATTCAGCCGGCGGCATCGCTCAGCGGCAATTATATGGTATGGCATACCCCCGATACCACGGCCACGGCCCTGCTGCGCATGACGATCAATGGCCGGCAATATGTTTCCGACAGCTTTACCCTTTCATCCCGGCCGGCTACCGGCGTGGGATTCAATTGCCCGGATTCTTTTATGCTGTACTGGGATAAAAACCGGGCGGCCGCCGGGTATGTGTTATACCGGCTGGGTGCGCAATACCTGGAGCCGCTGCAAACGTATAGCGATACGGCCGTTATCCTGCCGGTATCGGCCGGGGCGTCTAACTGGTATGCGGTGGCCCCGCTCCTGCCCTACCATACCACCGGGCTACGGAGCTTTGCTTTCGACTATACCCGGCAGGGAGTAGAATGTTATATCAATAATTTTACGGCCGATTTGAATGGAGCGGTTGCAGCGCTTAACATTGATATCGGCAGCAGCTACCGGGTTACGGCCATTAGCATCGAGAAATTGTACCCGGGCGGATACCGTATGCTGCAAACTTTTGGAATGCCCATACAGCTTCAGTATACCATGATGGATACCACGCTTACGCGAGGCGTAAATATATATCGGGCAAAAATAACATTGAGCAATGGCCAGGTGATATACAGCGACAATCAGACGGTGTATTATACGGGTGCGGGTAATTACCTGGTGTATCCCAATCCTGTTGTACAAAACCAGGCCATTCATATCATCGCCGCCGGTTTGGATAATGCCGTACTACGGTTATACAATGTATGGGGGCAGCTGGTGTTGGAAAAAACCTTGTATAATCTTACGGAAGACATTCCCGCCGCGCTGGCTAAGGGCGTTTATTTTTATACCATCATAAAAGATGGCCGGCTCGATACGAGGGAAAAGATCATTGTTCAATAAGGCCCCACCCTTATTTGTAGCTATCTTTTAGCCGGCCCAGGAATATCGCCTTTCCCTTTTCATCCAGCTCAATTTCCCGGGTCAGCAGGTAGAAGGTATCGGAGTTGATGCTCCCGGCGGTCTGGCTCACCAGCGCCATATTGGAAGAAACGAGCTTCCAGCCGCCCAGGATCATCAGCTGAAGCGCATCTATCGGATTGTAGATATGGTATTGCCTGAGGGGATCGATCAGCATTGCATTCCTGGTGCTATCCGGAATGAGTCCTGTCAGGTTGGAACCCAGGTTACCGTATTCAACTCTTCCATTGTCCCGCAGGCGGCAAAACAACGGAACTTTTTGCGTTTGTGCAAGGGTCGAAAAGGATACGAACAGTAAGGCAAGGACAGGTAATAATGGTTTCACGTTTTTCTCTTTAAACTAAACAATCAAATACAAAGAATACGTTAAAAGCGCTGGGAGGATATTATTATAAAAAAAGACAGGCGCATGGCGCCTGTCTTTTCATTGTATACAAAAAGTATTCTACTGTTTGTCTTTCGCCTTATCGGTCGCCTTTTTCTTGGCGCTCTTGGGGGCCCAGATGGCCAGCATACGCTTGCCTTCCATTTTGGGTAATCCTTCGAGGGTGCCAAATTCGGAGAGGCGTTCGGCAAATTTCAGGATGAGCAGCTCGCCGCGTTCCTTGAACTGGATGGCGCGACCCTTGAACTGCACATAGGCTTTTACCTTGTTGCCTTCCTTTAAGAAGTTTTCGGCGTGCTTGGCCTTGAAGTTGAAGTCATGCTCATCGGTGTTGGGCGTAAAGCGGATCTCTTTTACTTCAGAGATCTTGCTGTTGGCCTTCATCTCCTTGTCTTTCTTCTTCTTCTCGTATAAAAACTTATTATAGTCTATTATCTTACAAACAGGCGGATCTGCCTGCGGGGAAATTTCTACGAGATCGAGCTGCTGCTCCTGCGCCATTTTGAGCGCGTCCTGCGTGGGGTATACGCCCACCACGATATTATCACCAACCAATCTTACCTGCGGAACGCGGATCATCTGGTTGGTACGATGCTCCTGTTGTTGTTCTTTTCTGAACCGCGGATTAAAAGGCCCCCTCGGCGGCCGGGGTGGTCTGGGTGGAAATGCCATTTACAAGTTTTAATTTAAAAATAGAGTTTTAATTTTTGATTTCAAAACAGCAATTTCAATGCCTTATTCTGTTTTTCTTTCTTTTATTTCTTCTGTTGCCCCGGCGATGAAGTCTTCGATGCTTTTTACGCCGGCGTCTCCCTTGCCCTGGCGGCGGATGGCTACTTTACCTTCGGTTTCCTCTTTCTCGCCTACGACCAGCATATAAGGCACTTTCATGAGCTCGGTATCGCGTATTTTTTTACCTATTTTTTCGTTGCGATCGTCAACCTCTGCACGAATATCCGCTTTTTTTAACTTTTCTGAAATAGTTTGTGCGTATGGCAGGAACTTGTCGCTGATGGGCAATACCTTGACCTGTACCGGGGCCAGCCACAGCGGGAATTTGCCGGCATAGTGCTCCAGCAGGAAGCCGATAAACCGCTCGTGGGTGCCCAGGGGCGCCCGGTGGATGATAAGCGGGGTTTCGGGGGCATTGTTGCTGCCGGTGTATTCGAGCTTAAACCGCCTGCCCTGGGCAAAATCGACCTGGTTGGTGGCCAGGGTAAATTCGCGCCCGATGATGCTCCAGATCTGGACGTCGATTTTAGGGCCGTAGAAAGCGCCTTCGTCGGGCACTTCCACGAAGGGAATATTCGATTCTACCAGCACCTTCCGCACCATGGCTTCGGTTTCGAGCCAGAGTTCGGGTTCGTTGATGTATTTCTGTCCCAGCTTGGCCGGGTCGTGCAGGCTCAGGCGCATCACGTATTTGTCGATGCCGAATATCTTAAAGTACTTAATATACATATCGTTTACCGCCCTGAATTCGGCTGCAAACTGCTCTTTGGTACAGTAGATATGCGCATCGTTCATATGCAGGCAGCGCACGCGCATGAGGCCAAACAGCTCGCCGCTTTGCTCGTAGCGGTAGCAGGTGCCGTATTCGGCCAGGCGCAGGGGCATGTCTTTATAGCTGCGGGGCTCGGCCGCAAAAATCTTGTGGTGGTGGGGGCAGTTCATGGCCTTCAGGTAGTATTTGGTACCGTCGAGCTCCATGGGGGGAAACATGCTATCGGCATAGTATGGCAGGTGACCGCTGGTGAGGTACATGCTTTCTTTGGCGATATGGGGGGTTACCACCCTTTTATAACCGGCTGCCAGCTCGGTTTGTTTGGCGAGGTTTTCGAGCTCCTCGATGATAATAGTGCCATTGGGCATCCACAGGGGCAGGCCGGGGCCGACATCGTCATCCATGGTAAAGATACCCAGCTCTTTGCCCAGCTTGCGGTGGTCGCGTTTTTTGGCTTCCTCCAGCATCAGCAGGTATTCGTCGAGCTCTTTCTGGGAAGGGAAGGTAACGCCGTATACGCGGGTGAGCTGTTTGTTTTTTTCATTGCCTTTCCAGTAAGCGCCGGCGATATTGGTGAGCTTGATGGCTTTGATGACGCCGGTGGCAGGGATATGCGGGCCGCGGCAGAGATCGGTAAAAGCCCCCTGGGTATAGAAGGTGATTTCGCCGTCTTTGAGGTTGCCGAGCAAATCGAGCTTGTATTCGTCGCCTTTATCGCTGAAGTACTGTACCGCCTCGTCTTTGCCGATTTCCTTGCGGACATAGGCGTTGTTTTGCTTTGCCAGCTCGTTCATTTTCTTTTCCAGCCTGGCCAGGTCTTCTTCGGTGAGCTTATAATCGCCCAGGTCCATATCGTAATAGAAACCATTGTCGACCGGGGGCCCTACCCAGAATTTTACACCGGGGAACAGGCTTTCAACCGCTTCGGCCAGGAGGTGGGCGGAAGAATGCCAGAAAGTGGATTTGCCGCCGGTATCGTTCCAGGTGAGTAATTTAAGCGTCGACTCCTGCGGCAGGGGGCGCGTAGCATCCCATACCTGCCCGTTTACTTCTGCGGCCAATACTTTTCTTGCCAGCCCTTCGCTGATAGACTTGCCCACGTCGAGGGCGGTGCTGCCCTCGGAATATTCCTTTATAGTGCCGTCCGGTAAGGTAACTTTTATCATACGTTGTTGCTCTCCTGTTTTTCGGGAGGGCAAATTTAACGAAGTCTTGGCAGATAAAGCTCCTGAATTGCATCAAATTGCGGAAGAGGCTACGAGCTTCGAGCCGCGAGCTATGAGCTGCCGCCGTATACCGTTCACAAAAAGCTCGCGGCTCATAGCTCACAGCTCGAAGCTTCTTCTTAATTTGCCGCTATGAGAATAACGTGCGCGTTTCTGTTGTCCTTACTGTGTATGACCGCCCGGAGCCAGGATATGAGCGGAATATGGAGGGGAAGTTTTGTGTCGGCCGATAAAAAGGTAATGGACCTGTTTAATATAGAAGACCGGTATAAATACGAGGTACAGATAGACCAGACCGGAAAATCATTTGCCGGCGTAACCTACTCTTATAAGAGCACCGTATTTTATGGCAAGGCCAGCGCCAGCGGCACCATCAATCCCAGTACCGGCAAGGTGATGCTTAATGAGCTGAAGCTGCTGGAGCTGAAAATGTCGCCCGACAGCTATGCCTGCTGGATGGTATGCTTCCTGCAATACACGAAAAACGGCGACGAAGAATTCCTGGAAGGCAAGTACAGCAGCTACCGCGAATCGGATTCTTCCTTTTGCGACCGCGGCACTGTTTTCCTGAAGCGCGTAAGCACCTCCGATTTCTACAAGGAGCCCTTCCTGGTAAAAAAGGAAACGGAGCAAAAGAAAAACCCGAAGGTCAGCCCGCCTGTAAACACACCGGCTAAAACCGCTATTGCCAAAAACGACCCGTCTAAAACCAGGGTGCCGGTAAAGCCAGCTGCGAAGCCGCCTGAGAAGCCAACCACCACGCCCAATAAAAAGAACATCCCTCCCAATAAAACCAGCACGGCCAAAACGACCCGGCCGGTCAAACCCATGAAACCGGCGGAGCTGCAACCGACACCGCTGATAACAACGATGGAACCGGATAAAAATAAAGAGATCCCGCTCAAACCCAGGGACCCGGTGATCATCCCGCTGGTACTTAAGAACCGGGAGAACGAGGTGGTGCAGACGCTGGTGGTGAACAACCCCGATATAACCATCGATATTTACGACAATGGCACCATTGACCATGATACGATTTCAGTATTTCTCGATAAAAAGAACATCGTCAACCACCAGATGCTGAAAGCCACGCCCATCAGCGTGAAGCTAAAAATGGACGAGACCAACGATTACCACGAGCTGGTGATGGTGGCCGACAACCTGGGCGATATTCCGCCCAATACCTCGCTGATGGTGGTGAAGGCAGGCGACAAGCGGTATGAGGTGCGCATCACTTCTACCGAGCAAAAAAACGCCGTGGTTATTTTCCGGTATGAGAAACCGCACTAAATGCCGCCGTTCATCCTGTTTGGTCATGGCCGTATGGCAATGAAAGAATAATTTGACCTTACAATCATTCCCATGCGTCGTTTGCTGTTTCTGCCCTTTCTTACCATTTTTTTCTGCGCACCCGCGCAGGACCTCAACGGTACCTGGAAGGGCAGGCTGCTGCAGGATTCCGGCGGCTGCTTCCGTGAATACAATATAGAGTTGCAGATTAATTTCATCATCACGGCCAATACCCTGAGCGGCAACGCCTACGAATACCTCGATGTAGCCCGGTATGTAAAACTCGATTTCAGCGGGCGCTACAATGCCGGTTCAAAACGGATGGTGCTGATCGAAAACACGCTGCTGGAATCGAAGATACCCGTGAACTGCGCCGCCTGTATCAAGACCTATGATCTTACCTGGAAAAAAGAGGGCGACCAGGAAGTGCTGGCGGGTGAATGCAAAGGACGCCAATACGGCAGCAACAGCGCCTGCCCTGCTTATAAGGTGATACTGAAACGGGCTTCCAAAACGGATTTCCCGGTAGACATAGCGCAAAGCCCCGAGCTGGCGGCGCTGCAAAAAACACTGCTGCTGAAACCGAGGGATAAGGAAGTGGTGCAACAGCTTGTGCTGGATACCCCGCGGGTGCGGATCGATTTGTACGACAATGCGGAAATAGACAACGATACGGTAACCGTGCTGATCAACAAGACCCTGCTGCTATACCGGAAAATGCTGACCGACAGGCCGCTGACTATTTACTTCAATGCCTTTCCCAATACAGATTATGAGCTGGTGATGTATGCCGACAACCTGGGCACGATACCCCCCAATACCGCCCTGCTGGTGGTAACGGCCGGCGAAAAGCGATACGAGCTGCGGCTGGTATCGGGCGAGCAAAAAAGCGCGGCGGTTCGTTTCCGTTACAACAAGAAAGAATGAGCATAAAAAATTCCGCAGCTGCGCTGCGGAATCAATAAGCTGTGGTCCGGACTACATTAAAAAATAAGGATCAGCAATAATACTATGATGATCACCGCGCCGATGGAGAGATAAATTCCTTTTATCTCATCGCGCCGGGCTTCCGCCTTTATCTCTTTTACTTCCTTGCGAAGCGCTTTTCTTTCCGCTTTGGTAAGCGTCGATTTATCTATCGCCTTAATTTCCTGGAGGCGTTGTACCATTTGCTGCGCCCTTATTTCTTTTGCATCGCCGGTATTGACAGGCGTTACAGGGTCCGTTGCCGTGGGATTTGATTTTGCAGGTACGGCAATAGCCATGGTAGCGGCAAATACCGCCACGCGTAAAATATGCTTTACGTTCATGTTCCTGGTGTTTTATTAATTAAAAGGTTCGTGTGCTACTGCTATCATGTATGCAATTCATGTGCCACGGGCTGGGTGCTGCGGGAAGGCTGTTTGTGTTTATAGCGAAGCTTACGAAGCAGCGGCTTTTCTACATTCCGGTAAAAAACAATCCCTGCGGCCATGGCTACGGCAACCTGCAGCAAGATGAGCAAATCCGGCATGCCCGGGAAACCAACTGCCCGGTATAGCGCGGTAAGGAGAAAAAAAACGATGGGATGCGTACAATAAATTGAATACGAAGCGTCGCCCGCCAGCTGAATCCATTTATTCTTCCACAGCCTGGTAAACACCGCTTCTTTTTCAAGAAAAACACAACCGGCTACCAATAAGCCGCAGGGCAGGCCCCATACCAGGAAGCGTAGCAGGCCCAGGGAGCCGTCCTGGATACGTAACAAATTGGCTACGCCATCAAAGCCATAAAAGATTTCAACGGAAAATATTACCAGGGTGGCCAGTACCAGCACCATGGCTCCCAACCGGGGAAACCGCTTTATGCGGGTGTATACCAGGCATATGATGATACCCAGCGTAAACTCGAGCAGGATGGGATTGGTCATAAAAAGAAGCTGGTTGTTTGTAAAATGCGCCAAACGCCCGATCAGCACCAGCAGGACAATCATCATCATCAACAGTGCCGGCTTATACCTGCTTTTAATGATGATCGTTACAAACAGCAGCCCATAAAAAAACCATTCGAAGCTTAGGGTCCATCCTACTATCAATAGCGGGAAAACCTTGTTTGGAACAGTACTCAACGGGAAAATAAAAACCGTTTGCAGGAAGCTATGCCATGACAGCGGAAGCCTTAACGGCCCCGGGCCATGTGATACCGATGCGATTACAATCGATATCCCCGGCAAAAGCAGGCTGGCAAGATAGTAAAGCGGGTTAATACGCAGGAATCGTTTTACCAGGAATTGCCGGCCTTCGCGGAAGCCCATATATTGGCTTGATACCAGCGTTATGATAAACCCTGATACAACGAAAAAAAGGTCTACGCCAATAGCGCCGAAGTCCTGCAGGTAAAAAAAGTTTTGCTGCCGTGACACGGAAAAGGCCATCTGCAGATCGATGGAATGAACGTAGACAACCAGCCCGATGGCCATGGCGCGCAGCAGTTGGAGGGCGTTTAGTTTCATTGCATTTACTTTAAAAAACGAATTGATACAGGTAAAGCGGCCCGTTTCTGCCAGGCAATAATTCCCTGAGCCTAAGAAAAGCTTCCTGGCGGGGCGTACCTGTAAGCAGGTATTCCACCTGGTATTGTTTTACCTTATCATATTCCTTTGGACTCCAGACGCCGTAGAGCCTTGCATGCATGGTATAACAAAACTGCGTTGCCAGCAAATAATAGCTTTTGTCAGATACGATTCTTTTGTTCTGTAAATACGGGAGCCGGTTTTCCACTGTAGTAAAATAGCGGGCTTTCTGGTACATCCATACTTTCTGTCTCCCGAAAACAAACGATTGGAAGCCGAGGAATACAACGATAGCCGTACCTATAAGAATATCAAACAACGATTTCCTTTTTACATTGGTTGAAAAACGGTAACCTATCTCTTGCAGCAAATAAAAAAAAAGGAATAAAATGAGCAGCCCTTCGATATATATATACCGGCCTTCCACAAAAAGCGGCAAATAGCCTACAGGGTAAATCAACAGCACCCAAAGCCATAACTTTAGCCGGCGGCCTGCTTCGTACAGTCTTTTCTTATCGTACCAGGCCAGCAACGCAATGCAGACCAGCAATATATCTAACCTGATATACCATCCGTTCAATATTTTGACTACTACGAGCGTATTGTCTGCCATATGGCGCAATAAATAAAGGACATTGTCAACGCCCGCAAAAGGCGACCACGGATGATCGTCAAGTTGATTGGATGCGTTAAACCAGGCGGTATAGGCCTCTTCAAAAGGAGGCGCAATCACTTTCCGCAAAATAAGATGACCGGGATGACCCGGGCCGGCATAATTACGCGAATATCGCCCCGCGGTAGAAAAAGCCGGTTTCCCTTCGTGTATGCTAAGCGGGATAATCCATAGGAGCGAAACGCACCAGAAAACGAGAAGCGCAATACCAGTGGCGCGATACCTCCGTTCGCTTCTTTCGGCAGCAGACCGCAGCGCATCCGCCAGCAACACGAAGAAAAGCATATGCAGAAAGAAGAAGTTATACGATTTGGCCAGGAACATCATGGCGGCGGCTATCCCCGCCCATACAGGCAGGCGGTATGATGTATGGAACCGCGGGGAAGACAAAATGGTCAAAAACCAAAGCGTGGCTGCCGCTCCCATCAAATCGGGCGTTAATTCCGATATTGTATAATACAGCAGCATGATCACAACAGAAAGCTGGAACAGGATATATACCAAAATGTTTTTTAAATAACGGCGTCCCAACCGTTGCAGGAAGTAAAAGCAGGCGGTGGCTGCCGCGAAGCTTATACCATAACTGGTGACATGCGGCCGCTCGCCCAGCTTTATAAATAAGGCTATTATCCAGCTATACAGCGGAGACCAGTAGCCGTTGATGGCTTTTTGAAACATGCCAAGGGCGTATAATTCAGCCACATTCACATACGACAGCCAGTCGAGCCCTATAAGGTTATGGTAATGCAGCTGAAGCCAACATGCAGCTATGCCGCCAGTGAGTAAGAGAAGCCAGGGGCCGGCCTCCGGCCAATACCACTTGTTTGTGTGCATAGAATAGAACCGTCTTATGCCTGCAAATGGCAGGTCTTTTCCTGCGCGGAAGATAGTGATTTATGGAAGAAGCTTTCCATTACATCATTATGCCGGGCCATAAAAAAATCCGTAGCGGTTGCTACGGATTTTTTTTATCGGCCGCAGAACGGCTATTATCAGTGCTGCAGTTTGACGGTGTCTACTGTGGTCGTTTGTCCTAATACAACGGCTGCAACGGCGGCGGCCGTTTTGTACGTTGTATCGGCAGGTATAAAGGAAAGGCTGTAATTACCAGCCGGTACATCGTGCACCAGCCAGTTGCCCGTAGTACCGTTTGTAAACGTGGTGGCGATGGTATCCGTTCCTTTGACAGCTATTACCGCGGTAATAACCGAACCAGGCACTACTACGCCGCGTATATCGCCGCCCGAGGGAACGAAAGACAGCACACGCAATACCGGTTTAAGGATGGTATTACTGCTGTTGCCGGCAAAGACAATCGACCTGGCCACGTCAAAATCCAGCGTCAAACGGTACAATATGCCCCCCGATACCTGCTGGTGTATTTGCACTTTGAGGCCCGATTGCTGTGCGCTGGGTGTTTTAAGGGCTATTTTATCGCCCGTGGCAGTGACCAGGTAGTTGTTGCTGCCCAGTATGAGCCTTACCTGGCTGATGGTGCCGGCGGGAATGCTGGCATCGGCCAGCAGGGTATCTTTTCCATTGGTGAGCGCCAGCAGGTTGTATACGCCGGCATGCACGCCGGCCAGTATAATGGGATGGGTGCTGTCGTTTACAATGACTTCCACCTGCTGAATATCCACCCATACTTCTTTTACATTGGGAGCGGGATTATCTACCAGCCGGATCTGCAATTGCGACTGTTCGCTTTTGCTGTTTTTTGAACAGGAAGAGAGAGAAGCAAGAACCACCAGGCCCAGGGCCAGGAATGAGTGACGGATTGGTGCAGTGTTCATGTTTTGTTGTTTTAAGTAAAAATTGTTCCGCTTCGCTGTATGCAACAATTGTTCCAGACTTAGAAAAAAGCCTAAACGTATTTATTAGCTTGATATAAGTATTTATATGTAAAGCAGTTAATTATACATCAAAATTATACACAACCGCAGCAGATGAACAATCCCTTTTTCGTTGAGTCTGTAAAGCCCCTCCCCGTACCTGATGAAAACCGCCGTACTTATATCTGTTGTTTGCCTGTTGCTGTCTTTTCCGGCGGCGGCGCAATTATGTCCCGGCGGCGGGCTTGCTTTCAGCTCTTCCGTTACTTTCGACCCGGCCTGGATTTATGGATGTAATACGGGTACCTCGTGCAACGGCGGAGTGGCATTAGACAACAAGCTGGCCTGCCAGCCCACCACCGCGCTGGATGCCTGCGCCCCGGCGCCTTCCTGCGGCACTTTTTCCGAAAGCGCTTCCAATGTCTGGTTCAGGTTTTATGCAGCGGGCACCACCGCTACCATCTCCTGCTTTCAAAACTCTTCTTTTGTTATTGGCATACAGGCGTTTTCGGGCGGCCCTGCCTGCGGCGCCCTTACTAACCTGGGTTGTGCATTGGCCGGCGGCCCCAGCAGCGGCGTACAGCTGCCGCTTTCGGGCCTCACACCAGGGGCACTCTATTATTTCAGGATTTATGGCAGCTCTACACCGCTCTCGCAGCGATCCGGCATTTATTGTTTTTGCGGCACCACCGGGCTTAGCAGCAGCATACTGGCTGCCACCATCCGCAGTTTTAGCGGGGCGGTAAGCGGCGATAAAATTGTGCTGCAATGGCAATTGCCCGCTGGCAGTCATGGCATGTATGAGCTGGAGCATTCCACCGACGGCATGTCATTTACTACGCTTGCCCGGATAGCAGGTTCTGCCGGAACCGGTGCCCAAAACTATGATTATACCGATGCATCGCCGGCCAATGGTGCCAATTATTACCGGGTGAAGGAGCCCGCGCCGGGCGGCAATACTTATTCGGATATCATCCTCGTCAAAGCAGGCCTGTTGAAAGCGGTTTCGCTGCAGGTCATTCCCGGGCGGCGGGAGCTACAGGTTTCTGTGAATACGGCTACATCGGCCATTTTATACGATACCGGCGGAAGGCCCCTGGAATCCATCCATTTACAGGCCGGTACCCATATCATTCCTCTTGGCCAGCTACCGGCCGGTGTATACTTCCTCCGTTCCGACCGGGGCGGCGCCCAAAAGTTTTACCTCCCCCGGTAGAGATATAAGAAAAGATTTATATTTTTGCATACCTGCAAAGGTTTAAGGACGCTACCTCTGATATTCTTTTAAATGCCAGCTTTACGCTCTATTGTTCCCATTAGTCCGGTATTAACCAGTTTCGGAAATCCTGTACAGGGATTGACCCTAATATCCATTTGCTACGAATTCAGCATGCCTGTATTAAAACACAGGTGAAAAAACCTATGTATTTTAATCACGTCGGGCTTATTGACTTTATGAAAGCAAAACTGTCTAATTACAGGTATGTAACCAGGCTGGTGGCAGGTAAGGCCGCTGAACCCGTTACTACACAATCGCCCACTCCCCAAAGGCGCGAGCTGCTGGTGCTGCGGCTGCTGATTATAACCGCCTCCCTGCTGCTGCTGGTATTTATCAAATGGTTTTTTAACGGTAAAAACACCGGCTATTACCCGCTGTATATATTACTCTGCATTTCGGTGGTCTATAAGCTGATCAAGCTGTTATTCGAATGGTACCACTACTGGGCCATCGGTGTGCCGCCGCAGCGAAGCCTGCAAAAAACATGGACGGTCGACATGCTTACCACGGCTATGCCGGGAGAGCCGTTCGATATGATCGAAAACACGCTCCGCGCCATGAAGCAGGTGCGATACCCGCATACCACTTACCTGTGCGACGAAGGCAATGATCCCGCGCTAAAACAATTGTGCCATGCGCTGGGGGTAGTGCATGTAACGCGTACCCATAAAGTAAATGCCAAGGCCGGCAATATCAACCATGCGCTGCAGCAGGCCACCGGTGACATATGCGTGGTGCTCGACCCCGACCATGCGCCGTTGCCGCAATTCCTGGATGAGGTGCTGCCTTATTTTGATGACCCGCAAATCGGTTTTGTACAGGTGGCGCAGGTATATAAGAATGCCGGCGATACCTGGATAGCGCGGGGCGCCGCCCAGCAAACCTATTCCTTCTATGGTCCGCTGATGATGGGCATGAACAGCTACGGCACGGCCCAGGCCATCGGCGCCAATTGCAGCTTCCGGCGGGCGGCGCTCGATTCCATCGGCGGTCATGCGGCGGGGCTTTCGGAAGATATGCATACGGCGATGCGCCTGCATGCGCAAGGCTGGAAATCGGTGTACCTGCCGCGGGTGGTCACCCGTGGGCTGGTGCCTGCCAATACCGGCGCTTATTACAAGCAGCAGCTCAAATGGTCGCGCGGCACGTTTGAATTGCTGATGGCAGTGTATCCCTTTCTCTTTACGCGGTTTACCGCCCGGCAGAAACTGCATTATTTCCTGCTCCCGTTTCATTTCGCCACGGGTCTTATCGCCCTTATTGATATACTCATACCGGTGATTGTGCTGTTTTCGGGCGAAGTGCCCCTGTATTTTAATACCAGCGATCTATGGTGGGTGCTGCTGCCGTTTTTTTGCCTTACCCTGCTCATAAGGCAGTATGCGCAGCGCTGGCTGCTCGAAAAACATGAGCAGGGATTTCACCTGGCAGGCGGGCTCCTGCTGTTTGGCACCTGGTGGATATATACTACCGGGTTTATCTATACGCTTTTTCGTATCAGGGTGCCGTATATTCCCACGCCCAAGGAGGATGAGCTTAGTAATAGCTGGAAGCTGAACATTCCCAATATCATCGCCTGCCTGGTATGCGTGGCCGCGGTGGTATACGGGCTGTCGCACGACTGGAACCCGTATAATTTTGTATCGGCCGGGTTTGCGCTGCTCACCGTTTGCATGCTGGGCGTTGTTATCGCGGCCAGCCAGCAATTACTGCTGCGCTCCATCAAAGCCAAAATAGGGAGCATACGCCTTTTTCACAAAACCTTTCATACAGCAGGCCAGGCAAAGGACCAGTTTTTATATGGCACCTATGGCCTGTTAAGAAAACGTGCGCCTCTGCTGGCGGCCGCCACGCTTTTCGGGGCCCTGTTCATACCTGCGCCCAATGAAAACATGGAAGGCGATATGACCGTACGGCCCAAAAATACCGGCGGCTTTTATACCGGTGTTTACACGCCGGAGCTGGAGAACGACTACTCATTTGCCCGCATCGCCGGTTTTCAAAAAGCCATCGGGACGCTGCCGGCGATTGTTTCGATCTACGATGCCTGGAAGCCCGACGCGCCGGGAAGCTTTCCCCTGCCGCTGCTGCAAAGCATTGCCGCCAATGGCAGCATTCCCATGATTACCTGGGAGCCCTGGCTGGGCAATAAAGGCATGACGGCTGTTGCCGGCGGCCGCTACGACGATTATATCCGCGGGTACGCCCGGAGCATCCGCGACTACCAAAAGCCCGTTTTTATCCGGTTTGCCCATGAGCCCGATAACCCGGCCTATCCCTGGTCGGCCATCGACGGCAACACCGCCGAAGATTATAAAGCCGCCTGGCGGCATGTGGTGGAAGGGTTTGCCGCCGCCGGCGCGGGCAATGTGAGCTGGGTATGGAACCCCTGGCAGGCGGGTACTATGCAACGCTATTACCCCGGTGATGCCTATGTAGACTGGGTAGGCGTTACCTGCCTCAATTATGGAAAAGCTTCCTGGGACGGGCAGTGGCGTTCGTTTGAAGCCGTGTATATGCCTTACCGCCAGGCATTACTTACCCTGAACAAACCCGTTATGCTGGCCGAATTCGGTACCACCGCCTATGGCGGCGATGCCGGCCAATGGCTGCAGCATGCCCTGCAGGCCATCCGCAACGATTTTACCGAAATAAAATCATTGGTATTTTTTAACTCCGCCCGCGATAAAAACTGGATAAACGGCTGGCGCCCCTCTCCCGCCGCCGCGTATATCGACTGGACGGTAAAGCAACCCGAACAGCTATCGGCTTCCCTTGCCGCCTTTGCGCCACCGGCCGCCGATATGCTGCATGCCCGGCGCCCACAGCCGCCTGTATCCACCGGCTCCCCATTATCTCCCCGCCGGCCGGCGATGCTGAAAGGCGCGCCGGGCTCGTACACGCTGGAAGTGGACGGAAAACCGTTTTATATCAAAGGCATCGCCTATAATCCCGCGCAGGACTGGCGCGATGGCAATTACCCGCTGACCATCCCCCGCCTGGAAAAAGACTTTGCCGCCATCCGGCAAACCGGTTGCAATACCATCCGCCGCTTCCATCCTTCGGTATACGACCGCAATATTCTACGCACCGCGGCCAGGATGGACCTGAAAGTGGTGTACGGCTTCTGGTTTGACCCCAAAGTGGATTATTATACAGACTCGCAACAGGTAAAGAAATACATCGCGGAGGTGGTGGAAAAGGTGTCGGCACATAAAAACAGCCCGGCTATCATTTCCTGGTGCATCGGCAGCCAAACCTGGACCGACCTAAGCCATTACTATGTACAGCCCTACCTGCCGCAGGTAAGAAAGGCCTACCTGCAAATGATTGAGCGCATGGCGCAGGCCGTTCACCGCGCCGACTCACTGCGGCCTGTTATCACCGCGCTGGAAGACGGAGGCTCTTTGCCTGCCGAACTGCTTTACTGCCGTGAATGGGCGCCTTCGGTAGATATCATCGGCATCAACGCCCGGCATGAAGAGCAGATAAAAGATTTACCGGCGCTGGTACATGATATCGATTCCACCCGCCCCTTCCTGGTAACGGAATTCGGCGCCAAAGAATACCGCGACGCCACCAATACGCTGGCAAAAGAGGACAACGATCTCAAAAAAGCCGACGCCTATACACGTGCGTGGAAGGAAGTGATTGTTAACCATCGCGGCAGTAACCTGGGCGGTATCGCCTTTTGCTGGAAAGACCGGTTTGAAGGCTCGGCCACCTGGTTTGGCATCACCGATTACCTGGGCCGCCGCAAGGCCGCCTATTATGCATTGCAGCAGGCATGGCTGGGCAGCGCAGCGGCGCCGGCCATTCCCCGCTTGTTTTTGGTAGGGCCCGAATGCGCGCTCGAAACAGGCAAGCCGTATGAATTCACTGCTGTTTACCAGGGCGCGGGATATAAAAAACCCGAATGGCATTTGTACCGGGAAGACAAAATAGACGAGCTGAAAACGCTTGCTCCATCGGGCAGCGATAATAAAATATGGGTATCTGTGCCCCGGCCGCATGCGCGCTATCGCCTGTACGTATACATTGACGACGGGCATGGCAATGTGGCCACGGCAAGCGTGCCCATCGTACCGTATAACGGCATTTACAACCAGGGACTTTAAACCACTACATGAAGTCATTGCTCAACATATTCATCCTGGTATTACTGTGCTGCGTTTTTATATCGGGGCGCAGGGTAAGGCGCAGCTATGAGCCGGGCAGTAATAAAGCGGTGGCCGTTGAGGAGCATGGCGGCATTTACCGGGTGTACAGAAACGGGCAGCCGTATTTTATCAAAGGGGCCAATGTAACCGGCTGCCATTACCTGAAAGACATCAAAGCGGCCGGCGGCAATTCCGTTCGGCTGTATAATACCGACAGCGCGCAGCAGGTGCTCGATTCCGCCTACCGGCTAGGCCTGACCGTGACCGTTGGCCTGGCCATGGGGTATGCCGTTAAAGACATCGATTACAACGATGCGCGGGCGGTGGCCCGCCAGCTGGAAGGCCTCGAAAAACAGGTGCGGCAGTTTAAGGATCACCCGGCGCTGCTCATGTGGGGCGTGGGCAATGAAACCAACCTGTTCCTGGGCGATGGCATCAGCAATTTTTTCGATCACCTGCATCTTTGTAATGCCATTAATGCCGTGGCAAAGATGGTGCACCGGGTAGATCCGCAGCACCCGGCCGTGATGATGGTTTCGGGCGGCAGCACCAACCGCTTCAATGCTTTTTTCTGCGATGATGTAGACCTGATTGCCTATAATTCGTTTGAGGATTTTACGTACCAGGTGGGCCTGTCATACTGGAAAGGCCCGTATATCGTGTCCGAATACGGGCAGCTGGGCTATTGGGTAAGCCGCAAAACGCAGTGGTACAATTTTACCGAGCAAACCAGCTATGAAAAGACGCAGTTTATGCGCAGCCAGTACAAGGCCTTCCTGGCCGATTCGGCCAATTGCCTCGGCTCCTATGCTTTTCTGTGGGGGCAAAAGCAGGAGTATACCAGCACCTGGTTCAGCCTGTATACCGAACGCGGCGAGCGAACCGATCTCACCGAAGAGCTGCATGCGCTGTGGACAGGGCTCCCTTCGCCTGCGCATACCATCTACATCCGCTCTATGCGTATTAACGATAAAGCCGATGCCGATAACATATACATCCGCGCGGGCACCAGCAATACGGTGACCGTAACGCTGACGGATACCGTGGCCGATCATACCCGGCTTCGCTGGGAAATACAATCCGACAATATACAGTACCTCGATGCCAGCTACACTTACCAGCGGCAGCAGCTGGTGAAAGACAGCAGCCTCGACCTCCGCGTGCAGCGATATACCTGCACCTTTACGTTTACCGCTCCCGCTACGGCCGGCCCCTACCGCCTTTTCTTATACCTGCCAAACGGCGATAACAAGGTAGCTACGGCCAATGCATGCTTTTATGTGTATGACTGAATTTAGTTGTTGCCGGTCTTCACCAGCTTTTGCTGCACCGGCTGCCCGTTGGTCGTAATCACCATCGTATACAGCCCTTTCGACAGACGGCCCAGCCCGCTTACCGGGATGTTATTGACGCCCCTGCTTCCTTCGGCCTTGTACAGGAATACCTGCTTGCCGGCGCCGTCAAACAATGTGATGGTCACCGGTTGTTTTTTTACCAGCTCTACCTGTACGGTCAGCTCGTTTGTAAATGGATTGGGCTTTATGGAATGCGTGATGATACCGCTTGCTTTTAATACAACCACTTTACTGTACCGGGAGCTGCCGTCGAGGTCGATGGTCTTCAGCCGGTAATACAGCAGGTCGGCGCCCGGGACCGGATCCACCAAATAATATTTGATCAGCGCCTGGCTATTGCCCGCCGCTTTAACGGAGCCGATAGCCGTGTACTTATTACCATCGGTGCTTTTCTCCACTTCAAAGCGGGCCGTATTTTGTTCGCTGGAAGTAGACCATTCCAGGTTGGCCGCGCCGTTATTCCAGGCGGCAGTGAAATCCAGCAAGGTGACCGGCAGCGAGGCGGATACCGTTACCGTGGCTGTTTGATACGCCGCAGCGCAGCCCGATAGTTTGTCGGCCGACAGGTTTAACGTATAGGTACCCGGCGTACTGAATAAATTTGTGACCAGGTTAAACGACGTGGTAGTCGATTTATAGACCGACGTAGCGTAGCTGGCGCCGCTGGCATCGAGCAGCCCGTACCAGGCGCCGGACGTAATATTATTTACGCTGTACGTAACCGTTTGCCCGGTGAGTATCGCAGACGATGTGGGGCTGATAGACGGTGTAGACGGCGCCGTGCAGCCAATAGTGGCAGACGAAGCACAGGTAAAATTTTCGGCATTGCCGGTAGCCTGTGCAGTCACTGTCAGCACCCCGCCGGGATACAGGGCGTAAGTAAACGGCGCATTGATGGTCCAGGAGGTGGTAGCGGTTAATGCTGCCGATCCTATTAGTGCGCCATCGAGGTATAAGCGAACGGTGCCGGTGAACGACGAAGGCATGGTACCGCTTACACTGGCGCTGGATTCTGTATAGCTGCCGGTGATGGTGGGGCAAACCGTGGTAGGCGCCAATACCGATGCCGCTGCCGATACCGGGCTGGTGCAGCCGCCATACGCCAGGGTAGTATAATAATTATCGCCTGCCGCAAGGGTAAGGCCGGAGATGGTCCAGCTGCCATTGGCAGCCGTAGTAGCCGGCGAGCCCGTGACCACACCACCGGGCGCCGTGCCCTTGTACAGGGTTACAGTAGCGCCTGAATAGACAGAGGTGCCGGTGATGGAAGTGGCGGTGGATAAAAGCTTACCGTTGGCATTGGTGGTTATTGCCGGCGGCTGCGTATAGCAGCTTACTGCAAACGGGTTCGATACCGTCATACAGGTAGTGCCCGAATACAGGTAAATCTTTAACTGGTCGGACGCGGCCAGCGTAAGCCCTGTAAAGGAGAAGCTGGCGCCGGTGGCGGTAATCGTTGACTTGTATTTACCATTGATAAACAGGTGCAGTATGTTTCCGCTGGCGGAGCCTGTACCGCTCACCGTGCTTTGGTACGGATATATCGGCGTTGTAAGCGAAAGCGCATTGACGGTCAATCCTGTCAGGGCGCTGCTGCCGGAAGATATACATTCAAATACCGGCGTGGAATTACAACCACCGTTGGATGCCATGAGCATATAGCTGCCATTGTTCACATTATTGGTACCACCCGAGCAGCCATCTACATAATAGGCAAAGGAAGTGGCGGTAGGATAAGTAATATTGGTAGTGAGCGGAATGGAGGTAGCCGATGCCGCCGTGGTGGGAAGCTGGTAAATCAATATGGTGCTGCCCGATGGGATGGTGCCCGATATGCCTTTGGACGAGGCACAGGTGAGCACCGGCGCCGCCGGCGGCGCGCTACAGCCTGCGGTAACAGCAGACGATTGCAGGCACATCGATTCACCGGCGGCCTGCGCTTTGGCATAAAAAATATCTCCCGCGGCAATGGAAGCTACACTGATGCTCCAGGTGTTGCCCGAAGTGGCCGACACCGTTCCTGCCGATACGCCGTTTTTATATAAGGTAATCGTAGCTGTCGATGGTTTGCTGGCATCCATCCTTGTCCAGCTGCCACCAACAGACACATTAGAGCCGGTAGCAATGGGGCCCGTAAGGGTGGGCGCTGCCGTACAGGCAGGCTGGATACCAGTACCGCCGGAGCCGATATCGGTAAGATTAACGGTGGGCTGGGTATTTGCCACCGCCTGCCAGGCACTGGCTACATTGGAATAGGCGGCATCATCGATGCCATATATATCCGAGCGGCTGCCCTGTAATGCCGACGAAGGCGAAGTGACTGTGGTGGCTATCATTCTGAACGAGGAAGGCGAGCCGATGGCGCTGACCGGCACGGTAAAGTCATAAAAATAATCCGGGTTGTTCGAGTCGGTAGACAGGGCCACGGATATCAGCGAATGGGTGCTTAACGGGTAGGTGGTGGCCACCACGGGGTTTTGCACGCCGTCTACGTTGTATACCGTCACATTGAAGTTGGTTTGCAGCACCACTTCATATTCAAAGCCGGGATTGCCGTTGCTGGTATTGGTGGGCGCCACATAGTTGGGATCTGCATAGGAACCGCTATTGCCCATTTTGCCATCGGTATCCAGTAAAATGCTATAGCCTTTGGAGCCGCTGATGATACCACCTATGCGGAGGCGGAATAATATATTGGCGCCATCGTAATACATATAAAAGCCGCTGTTGTCAACGGTTTTAACGATGTCTGTAAAGCCGCCCGAGGGCCCGGTAGCCAGGTCGCCGGTAGGCTCCGTTACTGCCGGGGGCACTATTTTATACGCTATTTCGCTGTAGGCGGCGCCTACGTCGCCGCCGCTAAAGCCGCTGGTGGTTTTGGAAGTAAACCCATTCTGGGCCGGGTTGAGAATGGTGCTGTATGGGCCGCCGGCAGAACGAACAATGATGCCGGGCGACTGGGCAGCCGTGACAAGGAAGCTGAATATGGTCAATAAAAAGCAGGTAGTGAATTGGTGCAATCTCATTCTAATCTATTTCTAATATAGCGTGCACAATAAATTATTATTATGTGTATAGCAATTAGTTATAAATGCGTTGCCATGAAATTGGCCGCTATACACACATTGCAGTAACGTTTAATAGATAAATATACTTAGCGGGATAGTTCGGGGTAAGGACACATATGTAGCCTACTGTTCCAAAATGGGTTATTATGTTTTGTAAACGGTTGCATAACTTAAATCCAGCCTCATTTTATATTCTAAGTAGAAACTTTATTATTGTAATCGGTTACATGAAGGCCAAAACCCCGTAATTTTATATCAACCATAAACTTTGCCATTATGAAATCAAACAAACTCCTATCCGGAGTAGCCGGTAAGGCTATTTCCGGCGCAACGCTCATTCTGTTCGTTGCAAGCACATTCATTTCAACAGCCTGTAAAAAACACGACACTTCAGCGCCGGCAGATACCGGCGAACGCCAAAGCGGATTTGTTACAGACATTGCCCAACCCGAAAGCCAGGGTACGAATAACGGTTACTTCTGGTCGTTGTACCGCGAAGGCGGGTCTGCCAGCATCAGCTTTGGCTCGGGAGGTAATTTTGCTATCAGCTATAGCAATGTCACCGATGTGGTGGGCGGTAAGGGCTGGAATCCCGGTTCGGCCAGGACCATCGGCTACAATGTTGGCGCACTGAGCGGAAGCTACAATTTTGTGGGTATCTATGGTTGGACGACAAGCCCGCTTATAGAATATTACGTGGCCGAGATGGGCTCTGTTACGGGCGGAACGTATATAAACAACATCAGCAGCGATGGGCATTCCTACAGCTTTTACAAACAGCAACGGGTCAACGCACCGTCCATTATTGGCACTGCCACCTTCTGGCAGTATAAAGATACCTGGGGCGGATCATCAACCGGGTCTAACCGCTCCGTCAACATGGCCAACCACATTAACAATTGGAGAAGCAGGGGCGGCCAGGGCTTTGGCAGCTACAATTACCAGATACTGGCGTTGGAAGCATGGGGTAATAAAAGCGGCTATATAAATGCAACGGCGTGGTAGGTGTATGAGGAAACTATACCTGCTCGTTTCAACGGCAACAATGATTGTCGCGGGCTCCTGTTCGCAAAAATCGCCGGGCAACCTTGTATTCGTCAAAGGCGGCGCTTTTATAAACACCCAATCCCGCTACTACGGAACAAGTGTAACCATACCCGATTTTTATATCGGCAGGTATGAAGTAACGCAAAAAGAGTGGGTAGCCGTAATGGGAAGCAACCCCTCGGCATTCAAAGGCGACAGCTTACCGGTGGAAACGGTCAGCTGGTATGACTGTATTGAATACTGTAATAAAAGAAGCATACAAGAGGGTTTACAACCATATTACCATGCAGACAGGGATAAAAAAGATCCGGACAATACGAATGAGCTGGATGATATCAAATGGACGGTAACAACCAATAAGGAGGCCAACGGCTACCGGTTGCCCACCGAAGCGGAGTGGGAATATGCTGCAGGTGGCGGACAGATGAGCAAGGGTTTTACCTATAGCGGAAGCAATAACATAGATGCGGTAGCATGGTATTGGAAAAATGCCGGCGACACCTGTTTAACAGGCGCCTGGTCCTGGCCTGTACTGGTAAAAAACAACAATAAAACAAAACCTGCCGGTGGCAGGGTGCCCAATGAATTAGGGCTTTACGATATGGCTGGCAATGTAAGGGAATGGTGCTGGGATTTGCAGGAGCGTACCGGAACCGATGATTCCCAGGGACGGGTTTGGAAGGGCGGTGGCTGGATAGGCGCCGACTTCTGCTGCGAGCCATCCTTCCGCGCCCGGCTGGAAGCGAATGGTAAAGGCCCCGACCAGGGTTTTCGTGTATGCCGCAACGGCAAATCAGGCGCATAGCAGTCCTAAGCCCATCCCCTTTTTCCATGATTTTCCACTTTTATTGAAATATCCTGTTTTTACAGGATGGACATGAATTGTTTGGATGGTCATCTTTACATCATTACTACTAAATGAAAAAAGATGACCATGATAAAAACAATTGTACTTATTGCCATCACGCTTACCTCCTTTAAAATAATAGCCCAACAGCCGGGCAGGGTGCGGATTTCATTTGCCGGTTTTTCCTGCGAAGCTGCAACACCCGATCATGTAATGAGAGCGCAACATGACGGAAAGGGAGATGAAGTATTTATGTTTTTATTTGCGGCTTCATTAAATAACCAGGGCATTGTTACAAACAAATATCTTGCACAAAGCCCTGTTTATGGAGACCCTTATGATTTTCCGGGCAGAATTGCGGCTGGAAGCGTTACTGATTTATTCGGAGGAAATAAAGGCGGAATTAAAGCCGGCGACAATTATTTCTCCCTGCTTGAAACCGGAAGCCTTGACCTGGGATTAAACGACGCCCTGTTCCTTGTACCATCAATATGGGAAACTGATAACAGGCCTGACAACGGATTTAAGCCGTACCAGAATAAACTTGAAAATGCAACCATCAGCGCATATCCCGTTGTAAGCCCATCAGACAATGTGTGGCAATCTGCTTATCCCGTTATTAAAAATTTTGTTTATCCTGATCCTATACGTTACACGCAGGTAACTTATGACGACTGTCCTATCGGCTTCAGTAAAAATGGTAACGATGCCGCCTATACAGACCGGATGATTTTCCTTACCTGGCCTGTACTGTCTAATATTGCTACGCAAGATTTATATAATAAAGGTATTGGCATCATACCGGTTGCGTTTGATGAACGCAATGCCGGGTTGGGCTGGGACTACCCTGCAGCATACAAAATGTTTCTTAAAATTGAAATAATCAGGCCCCCTTCTGCACCAGCGCCCGCCCCCAGGAATGCTGCGCCTGCTCCGCCGCCGCCTGCTGCTACGGTAGCAACAAAAGTCGTGAAACCCCAAAGAACTGCTTTCACCATGACCGATTTAAAACCTGTGTTCGAAATGAACAATGAATTTTTATATGGTGGATGGAAAGGAACAAAGGGCGCCGGTTCCAGCGCTACCGGTGAGCTTTTCGCATGTAAGTTCAGCAACAATGTTTTCTGGCTTTTAAATAATAATGATGTCGCCATTGCATCCGGCGGTTACCAGGTTTCGGCAAATAATTTTACCACCACTTGTTCCGATGCCGGCAATACCAGCTATACCATTACTTCAACAAATTACAATGCTTCCTCCGGCGAGCTTTCGGGAACATGGTCGGCCACAGGCAATGTATACAGGACCGGAAAATGGATAGCAAAGAAAATAAGTAACTAACCAAAAAATATTCCCCAAAACCCTCACTTAATTAATCAATAATGAAAAAATATTTTCTATTCATGTTGTGCTCCTTGTTTTCTGCAATGATTCTTTTTGCACAGTCAAAACCAAAAACACCGGCAAAAAGCAATGTGCAGGCACTTCAAAAATTGCTCACCGGTACCGGTTTGCCTTATAAAATGGTTAATGATGATCTTGCCGCTATACCTTACGGAGGCGAAAACATTGCATCGTACCAGGTGCTGGTGCAAAAGGTCAGCGAGCTGTATATCATTTACACCAATCTCACAGAAGCCTTGCCGGGAAAGATTGACGAAACAAAATATAAATACCTGCTGCAGCAAAACGCTCATTATGATGTGGTAAAAATAGGAATAAACGCAGCCGACAATATAGCGTATCTGCGGGCAGACGTATATACGTCGGCAACCAATACCGCCTTATTGAAAAGGGTCATTGAACAGGTGGCCAATGTGACCAATATCATTGGTGGGGTTTTTAAATAGAAGAATAAACTAACATAAAATGAAAATATATCTTATTGCATTTCCCTGCCTGGCAATTTTTATAACTACGATGAATGCCCAACCAGTAGTAAAAACGACCTCAATAAAAAACACCACCACAACGAATAAACCTATTCCTGCCGGTAGCTCTTTTTTGTACGGGTTATTTAGTGCTCCGTCGGGTTCAACTGTTCTATTACAGAACAACGGCAAAAACGACCTTTTAGCAACGGCACAAAAAGAAAGCGGCAAGAATTTCAGCACCAACACATTCAAATTTCCAACACCGTTATCAGATAGTTCAGGTTTTAAAATAAATTTTACGAAGGCGCCAGGAGGGCAAACTTGTTTTATTTACGCCGGTGCAGAAGGAAAAATGCCGCAAAAAGAAAATAAAGTCAGGGTTGGCGCTGATTTCACTTATGACCTGGTAAGCCGGAATTCCAGCGATAACGCCTTCAGTACATTTTATGAAACCAGTGATGCCGTAGTGGGTGGTAATGCTGGTGAAGAGGGCCGTTATGTAGTTTTTATATCTTCCGCTGCCGGCTTCTCCGGCTCTACCGGTAAGCATCGCCAGGTTTTCTGGCGTGATCGCAATACAGGCATCACTAAATTTATAAGTGTTGATACAAATGGCCAGGAAGGCAATGGCGATTCTTACAACCCTGCTATTTCGGGAGATGGAAAACTTGTGGCCTTTGAATCGTATTCCAGCAACCTGGTATCGAATGACAAAAATGGGGTTCGTGATGTTTTTGTCTGGCATTCCGCTACAAATAATATAGAAAGAATCAGCGTTGGCAAAGGCGGCAAAGAAGCGAATGCAGAAAGCTATGAGCCCTCTCTTTCCGGAGATGGTAATGTCATTGCTTTCGCTTCGGCTGCAAGCAATATTTCTGAAACAGAAAAAGGCGTTTCCAACAACAATGTTTTTCTATATAACATGACATCAGGAACCTCCATCATGATCAGCATAGACCCTATTGCCAGAAAAGGCGGAGGTGGTTCAAAGCCTTCTATTTCTTATGATGGGACCCGGATAGCTTTTTATTCCAATACGGATGCATTGGTTGCCGATGATAAAAATGGACTATGGGATATTTTTTTATGGGATAAAAACAATTTGAAACTTAAACGGGTAAGCCTTACTGCTGATAGTAAGGAGCGTAACCAGGGAAATGAAAGCGCTAACCGCATTGTATGTCCCGCTATTTCCGGCAATGGCCGTTACGTTGCTTTTACAACAACTGCAACCAATATGATACCCGGCGATGTAAACGCTTACCAGGATGTATTTGTGTATGATGTTAGTACCGGCAATACCGTCATAGCAAGTAATAGTGCCAACGGAGCACCAGGCAATGCCGATAGTCCTATTGGGCAAGGTGAAAAAATTGCCATTTCGTTCGATGGTAAATGGATCGCCTTTTCAACCAATTCATCCAATTTAGGCGTGCCTGCCGCCAATGTTGTCATGCACAATATGTCAACCGGAAAAAAACGTGCAGTTTCTCTTGTAGCCGGCAGTAGTGTAGGGCGTCCCTCCATATCCTGTACCGGGGGATATGTTGTATTTGGCATAGGCGGAAAGCTTGACAACAGGTTTTCTTCATCGGGAATTTTTGCAAACTATACGGGCGTT
>Ga0307508_10000690_pt1 | contig 40442 bp, 41 predicted proteins | sample 9_EM_MG_FD_203089 | JGI IMG/M metagenome (GOLD analysis project Ga0307508, IMG submission 203089) | Populus trichocarpa ectomycorrhiza microbial communities from riparian zone in the Pacific Northwest, United States - 9_EM | ecosystem: Host-associated > Plants > Roots > Unclassified | place... | reverse complement strand
TGAAGGAAGCGACACCATGAGCACCAGCTTCGCAGAATGCTCGGCGCGCGAACGCGTCGCGCGCCTGCTCGATCCCGCGAGTTTCGAAGAGTGGCTGCCGCCGAGCGCACGCGTGATGAGCCCGCACTTGGCGCAGCTCGGCGTGCCCTCGGCCTTCGACGACGGCGTCGTGATCGGGTACGGCAAGCTCGACGGCCATGCCGTCTCCATCGCTGCGCAAGAAGGCGAATTCATGGGCGGCGGCGTCGGCGAGGTGCACGGTGCCAAGCTCGTCGGCCTGATGCAGCGTGCGCTGCGTGATCGGCCGAGCGCGGTGCTGCTGCTCGCCGAATCGGGCGGCGTGCGGCTGCACGAGGCCAACGCCGGGCTGATCGCGGTCAGCGAGGTGATGCGCGCGCTGCTCGACGTGCGCGCGGCCGGCATCCCGGTCGTCGTGCTGATCGGCGGCGCGAACGGCTGCTTCGGCGGCATGGGCATCGTCGCGCGCTGCGCCGACCGCGTCGTGATGAGCGACAACGGCCGGCTCGCGATGTCCGGCCCCGAGGTCATCGAGGCCTCGCACGGCGTCGAGGAATTCGACTCGCGCGACCGCGCGCTGGTGTGGCGCACCACCGGCGGCAAGCACCGCTTCCTGAGCGGCGATTGCGACGTGCTGGTCGACGACGACGTGCAGGCGTTCCGCGCCGCCGCGATCGATGCGATGGCGCACGCGAATGCGCTCACGCTCGACGGCCTGGAGCGCGAGCATGCGCTGCTCGCGGCCCGTTTGCGCGATGCGCCCGAGGGTGCCGATGCGGTCGCGCTGTGGCGCCAGCTCGGCGTACGCAACGCCGAACGCGTGCCCGATCTCGACGCCGCCGAGGTGCGCGCGCTGGTCGCGAACTGAGGATCATCGATGGACTGGCCCACACTCGCCGAGCAACTCTTCGGCACCGACCACGATCTGCGCGCCGATGGCGATTTTCTGCACGGCAGCGCGCAATTCGATGGCGCGACGCTGGCGCTGATCGGCAGCACGCATCACGCTGCGGTCGGCGTGGCCTTGGCGCTGCAGCAGGCGCGCGCGGTGCTCGACACGATGGCGCAGCACCCGGGCCGCGCGATCGTGCTGCTGGTCGACACGCAAGGCCAGGCGCTGCGCCGCCGCGACGAGCTGCTCGGCATCAACCGCGCGATGGCGCATCTCGGCTGCTGCATCGATCTGGCGCGCAAGCGCGGTCACCGCGTCATCGGGCTGGTCTACGACCAGGCGCTGTCGGGCGGCTTCATCACCTCGGGCCTGATAGCAGATGCCTGCTACGCGCTGCCCGAGGCCGAGATCCGCGTGATGCGCATCCCGGCGATGGCGCGCGTGACCAAGATCGCCGAAGAGCGGCTGACCGAGCTCTCGCAATCCAACCCGGTGTTCGCGCCCGGCGTGCAGAACTATGTCGCGATGGGCGGCGTGCGCGCGCTCTGGCGCGGCGACCTGCGCGCCTGCCTGCGCGACGCGCTGCGCGATTCGCCGACGACCGACGAACGTGCACGCGACGGCGCCGCGCGCGGCGGCCGCCGTCTCGCGCACACGGTCGCGCAGCAGGTGCTGGCCGCTTGAAAGGGTGCAAACGATGGTTGCGCTGTGCCGCCACCAGCTTGTCCACTTGAACGCGGCCGGCTGGGCCGGCGTGCAGCAGCGGCCGTGGGACGAAGAGGCCCGCGCCTGCCTCGCACACTGGGCCACACAGCGCCTGCCGCTGGTCGTCACGCAGCAGCGCGACGGCGTGCCCGACGACCGCATCGCGCTCGGCTTGCCCGCACCGCTGCAGTGGCAGCGGCGCCGCCTGGCACTGCAGGTGCCGCTGCGCGACGTGCTGTACTTCGACGAGTTTCCGCGTGCGGCGGAGTTCACGAGTCTGCTGCCGCCGCGTGCGCGCGGCGCGTGGCAAACGCTGCTGACGGCGCTGGCTGTGCTCGGCGTCGTGCCGCGTGTCTACGGCAGCTTCGGCTGGCAGCGGCTCACGCGGCTGGCCTACCTGCACGCCGGCTCCGACCTCGATCTGCGCTTACCGGTGACTGATGCGGCGATGGCCGATGCCGTCGCCGCGGCAGTGCATGCGTCACCACTCACGACGCCGCGGCTCGATGGCGAGATCGTGTTCCCCGACGACAGCGCGGTCGCGTGGCGCGAGTGGCGGCTGTGGCGCGCGCAGCGCGCCGACCGTGTGCTCGTCAAGCGCCTGCGCGGCGCCGCGATGGAGCGCGGCGACGCGTGGCTGGCCGAGTACGCAACATGCTGAATGCCGCGCGCACTGCCGCTGTCGAGACCTGCGTTCCCGATGCCCATGCCCAGCGCATCGGCCGCGCCGCGATCGCTGCGCTCTACGACGAACTCGCGCTCGCGCCCAAGCCCGGCCTGGTGTCCTTCGTCGATGCCGGCAGCCATACCGACATGGACGCGGGCACCTTCATGCGCAGCCTGTTCGCGCTGCGCCACTGCTTCCCGCGCATGGCGATGTTGGGTGCCGCGCGGGCGCCGTTCGCCGCGCTCGAGGCGCTCGGCGTCGCGGCCGAGGCGCGCATGCTGGCGGCCACCGGCGGCATCAACACGCACCGCGGCGCGGTGTTCACGCTCGGGCTGCTCAGCGCGGCGGCCGGACTCGGGCACGGCCGGTTCAATGCGACGCGCTTGCGCGAGGTCTTGATGTCGACCTGGGGCGTTGCGTTGGACGCGCGCCGCTATGGCACGCCCGCGTCGAACGGCCGCCGCGCCGCGCAAGCCCATGGTCTGCGCAGCGCCGGCGACGAGGCCGCGCTGGGCTTCCCCGTCGTGTTCGAGCACGCAGTGCCGGCGCTCATGCGCGCGCGTCGGCAAGGGCTGGACGACCAGCGCGCGCGCTTGCAGACGCTGTTCGAGATCATCGCGGTGCTGGACGACACCAACCTCGCGCACCGCGGCGGCCTGGCCGGTCTGCGATTCGCGCAGGCGCAGGCGCGCGCGTTCCTCGACGCGGGCGGCGCGGCGCGGCCCGATGCGCTGGCGCATGCGCAGGTCATCCACCATGCCTTCGTCGCGCGGCGTTTGTCGCCCGGCGGCGCCGCCGATGTGCTGGCCGCGGCCGGCCTCATCGAGCGTGTCTGCGCGCGCGCATGACACTCGCGCTGCTGTTCCCCGGCCAGGGCGTGCAGCACGTCGCGATGCTGCCGTGGCTCGAGGCCGAGCCGCTCGCTGCGCCACTGTTGGCCACGGTCGGCGAGCAGCTCGGCGGCGACTGGCGCGCGCGTCTCGGCGACGAGGCCTGGGCCAGCCGCAACGAGGTGGCGCAGCCGCTGTTGACCGGCGTGAGCCTGGCCGCATGGGCCGCGCTGGCGCCGCATTTGCCGCGGCCGGCGATGGTTGCCGGCTACAGCGTCGGCGAGCTCGCGGCCTGCAGCGCGGCCGGTGTGTTCGACGCATCGACAGCGCTGAGCCTGGCCGCGCAGCGCGCCGAGCTGATGGACCGCTGCGCGAGCGACGACACGCCCAGCGGCTTGCTGGCGGTGAGCGGCGTCCACGCGTCGGCGCTCGACGAGTTGCGCGCGCGCTTCAAGCTCGAGGTCGCGATCCGCATCGGCATCGACCGCTGCGTGCTCGGCGGCCCGCTGGCTGCGCTGGATGCGATCGCGCCGGCGCTGATCGCCCGTGGCAGCGAGCTCACGCGCCTGCGCGTGCGCGTGACCTCGCACACGCCGGCGATGGCCGCTGCGGCGCGCGCGTTCGCGGCGGTGATCGGAGCGATGCCATGGCAGCGCAGCACCTGCATCGTCGTCTGCGATCTCGATGGCGCGGGCCGCCGCGATGCCGCGTCACTGAAGCACGCGCTGGCGCAGCAGATCGACCACCCGCTTGAGTGGGGCAGGTGCCTCGAGACGCTGGCCGAGCGCCAGCCGCGCTGCGTGCTCGAGGTCGGCCCTGGCAGCAGCCTCGCGCGCATGTGGTCGGCCGCGGTGCCGGATGTACCGGTGCGCTCGGTCGACGAGTTTCAGAGCGCGGCCGCGGTGGTCGACTGGGTGCAGCGCACGCTCGCCGACGCGCGCCGCTGACTGCACTGGACGAGCGCGCCGCTCAGCGCCCGCGCCGCTTCGTCCAGTAGCCGAACTCGTCCTCGTGGCACTCGATGTCGACCTCGGTGACGCGGCCGATGAGCCGCTCTTGCACGTCGGCCACAGCCTGGTTGTAGATGCTCGGGCCGATCTCTTCGAGGAAGAAGTTCAGCAGCGCCGCGGCGCGGATGTTGCCGATCTTTTCGTCGAGCTCGTCCTTGAAATAACGCTCGATCGACGTGACGGCGGTGGCGCGCGATTCCTTGTTCAGGCTGATGCTCATGTTGTTCCCGACAGCGTGGCCGGATCGAGGTTCGCGCCGCAGAGGATCAGGCACACACGCTCGCCCGCGGCGGGTTGGACGAGGCCGTTCTGCAAGGCGGCCAGCGGCAGCGCGGCGGCCGGCTCGACCGCGAGCTTGAACTCGCGCCACAGGAATTGCTGCGCGGCGCGGATCGCGTCGTCGGTCAGCAGCAGCGACCCCGCGACGTGGCGCTGCGTGATCTCCCACGCGATCGCGCCGATGCGGCGCGCGCCCAGCGAATCGGCGGCGATGCCGCTGACCGACACATCCACCGGCGCGCCTGCCGCGCGTGCGTTGTGCAGCGTCGGCGCGCGTTCAGGCTCGAGCGCGATCACGCGGCTGCGGCCTTCGAACCAGGCCGCGATGCCGCCGATCAAGCCACCGCCGCCGACGCTCACGAGTACCGTGTCGGGCAGACCTGCGTCGAACTCGATCTCGCGCGCCAGCGTGCCGGCGCCGGCGACGACCTCGGCTTGGTCGTAGGCGTGCGTCATCAGCGCGCCGGTCTCGCGCTGACGCGCCTCGCAGGCTTTGAGCGCGTCGGCATAGGCGTCGCCGCCGACCACGACGCGCGCACCGAGCGCCGCGAGCCGCTCGCGCTTGGCGGCCGCGCTGATGCTGGGCACGAAGATCTCGGCCGGCACGCCCAGCGCCTGGGCCGCCAGCGCCGTCGCGATGCCCGCGTTGCCGCCCGAGGCCGCGATCACGCCGGCGGCCGGGATCGGGTTCGACAGCAGCCGGTTGAACATGCCGCGCGCCTTGAAGCTGCCGGAGCGCTGCAGGTGCTCCAGCTTCAGCCAGACTTCGAACGCCGGCGCGTCGATGGGCAGGCCGAGCGCGCTGGAGGGCAACTTCCACAACGGGGTTTGGCGCACGTGCGGCGCGATGCGCTCGGCGGCAAGGAGGATGTCGTCTGGGGTGATGGCCATGGTCGACTCGGGCGAAGGATTCGCACAGCATACGATGTGCACATCCTGACCACGGAGCACGGCATGCAACTCGGAATGATCGGCCTCGGCCGCATGGGCGCGAACATGGTTCGGCGCTTGCTCAAGGGCGGCCACGACTGCGTCGTGTTCGACCGCGCACCTGCGGCGGTGCAGGCGCTGGCACAAGATGGCGCGGCCGGCGCCGACTCGCTCGCGGCCTTTGTCAAACAACTCGCCACGCCGCGCGCGGTCTGGCTGATGGTGCCGGCCGGCGTCGTCGATGCCACGCTCGCCGATCTGCTGCCGCTGCTCGCACCCGGCGACACGGTGATCGACGGCGGCAACTCGTACTACGTCGACGATATCCGCCGCGCCGGCGAACTCAGCAGTCGGCAGCTGCACTACGTCGATGTCGGCACCAGCGGCGGCGTGTGGGGCTTCGAACGCGGCTACTGCATGATGATCGGCGGCGACGCGCCCGCGGTGCAGCGCCTCGACCCGATCTTCGCGACGCTCGCGCCCGGCCGCGGCGAGATCGAGCGCACGCCGGGCCGCGCGGCCGGCGAGGGCACGGCCGAGCTGGGCTATCTGCACTGCGGCGCGAACGGCGCCGGACACTTCGTGAAGATGGTGCACAACGGCATCGAATACGGAATGATGGCGGCGTTCGCCGAAGGCCTGTCCATCCTGCGCGGCGCGAACGTCGGCAATGCCAGCCATGAGCACGATGCCGAGACCACGCCGATGCGCGTGCCCGAGCACTACCGCTACGACATGCCGCTGGCCGACATTGCCGAGGTCTGGCGCCGCGGCAGCGTCGTCAGCTCATGGCTGCTCGACCTCACCGCCGCCGCGCTGCACGAGGACCCGCAACTCGCAGCGTTCCAGGGCCGCGTGTCCGACTCGGGCGAAGGCCGCTGGACGATCCAGGCCGCGATCGACGAGGCCGTGCCGGCACCGGTGCTGACCGCTGCGCTGTACGCGCGCTTCAGCTCGCGCGGCGAGGCGGACTTCCAGAACAAGCTGCTGTCGGCGATGCGCAAGCAGTTCGGCGGGCATGTGGAGAAGAAGGCCGAATGACAGGGTGATGTGATAGCATCTGATGCATCTGCATCAACTCGGGTCTGTCGTGCGCACCACCCTCGACCTTGACGACGACGTGCTCGCCAGCGCGAAGGAGATCGCGCTGCGCGAGAAAAAAACTGCCGGGCAGGTGCTGTCCGAGTTGGCGCGCAAGGGCCTGACGCAAGGCGACCCGGGCCGCGCGCCCAGCAAAGCCAAGGCCTTCGGCTTCACGCCGTTCGCCTCGCGCGGCACCAAAGTCACGAATGAGCTGATCCGCAAACTGCGTGACGAGTCGGACGAGTGACGCGCAAGCCCGAGGTGCGCGAGCCGCGCGCAAAGTACGCGGCCACCGCGGCACAGAAGCAGCCGCGCGCGCTGCTGGACGTCAACGTGCTGATCGCGCTGTTGGACGCTGACCATCTTCATCACCGCCGCGCCACCCAGTGGCTGAGCGAGAACATCGCGTTCGGCTGGGCCTCGTGCGCGATCACGCAAAACGGCTGCGTGCGCATCATGTCGCAGCCCGGCTACCCCAACCCTTTGCCCACCGCACGCGTCGCCGAGCGGCTGCGTGAAGCCACGAGCACGCCGCACCATCTGTTCGTGCCCGATGCGCTGAGCGTGCTCGACGAAGAGCGTTTCGATTCGGAGCAGCTGCTCGGCCACCGGCAAGTGACCGATGCGTGGCTACTGGGCCTGGCCGTTGCGCATCACCTGCGCGTCGTGACCTTCGACGCGAACATGCCGTTGCGGGTGGTGCGCGGGGCGCGCCCAGGGCATGTGGTGACCTTGTAGCGCCTTTCAGCCCTGCGCCACCGGTGCCGCGCAGTTCGAGCAGAAGCGTGCGCCCGCCGCGATCTCGGTGCCGCAGGCGCTGCAAAAGCGCTTGCTCATCTGCGCCGGCGAGACGCCACCGACCGACGCGATCGCGGCCGCCGCCTGCAGATGATGCTGCACCTGCGCTGCCGCGCCTGCGCCGTTGGTCGGCGCGATCGCGCGCTCGCCGGCGTTCAGCGCGCTGATGCGGGCCTGGTCCTCGTTGCTGAACGGCGCGACCAGCACGCTCTGGCTGCGCGCGAAATTGCTCAGGTCGGTGCTCAGCGCGAGCGCCTCCTGCTCGGTCGAGAACATCGCGGTGACCTGGCGCGCGTCGTCCTTGCCGAACACCACCGACTCGATGCGCGCGCGCCAGACGCGTAGCGTCATCGACTCGGTGCGCACCACGTCGTTCTCGGTGTTCATCCGGCTGCTGAAGTTGTTGCCGGTGCCGATGCGCGAGGTCTGGTAGTTGCCGACCATCTCGACCCAGGTCAGGATCGATTCGAAATTGAAGCGGCCCCACAAGCGCGCTGCGGCCTGGAAGCAGAACGCCGCCATCACCGCGAGGATCGCCGAGGTGCCGATCAGCGCGAAGCGGTTGTCGCGCCACGGCGCGCTCACGTCAAACGCGTGCACGAAGGTCAATGACATCACGACTGCGGCGACCACCAGCAGCGTGCCGTACAGGTCGAGCAGCAGCAGCGCGCGGTGGCGCGGCGCGGCCAGCGCGCTCGTCAGGCTGGGCGCCTGAGTGCCGGCGACCGGCAGCGGTTGGCTCTCTTCGAACAGCTCGCCGGCGAAGCTGCCGCTGGGCGTGCCGGCGGTCGTGACCGGGTCGATGCGCGCGTAGCGGCGGTTCGGGATCGCTTCGGTCCAGCTCGATTGCATCAGCCGGTCGAGCTCGTCCATCAGGCTGCCCGGCGGCGAGTTCATCGACAGGCGCGACTGCTCGACGCTGGCGCGCGTCTGCGGCGCGGGGTCGACCTGCGCGAGGATGGCCCAGACCGCGAGCCCGCACGCGATCAGCGAGCCGATCAGCATCACGAAGGTCTGCGCCGTGACCTCGAAGCCGTACAGCGACGGCAGCTTCGAGCCGATCAGGCCGATGCCGACCGGCGCGAGGATGGCCGCGGCGATCAGCACCACCAGCGTCGTGCGCGAGAACTTCGCGCGGCCGTTCGAGACCACGGGCTTGAGCAGCACGAACAGGCCGAACACGAAGTACAGCAGGCCGATCCACGGCCGCGTCGTCGGGTTGCCGAAGAGCGCCCACGAGACGATGAAGCTCACCAGCGTCGCGCCGATCGCGCACAGGTTGAACACGTAGCGCTGGGCCTGGAACTGCACCTCGCGCGGTGCGGTGATCAGCTTCGGCGCCCAGTGGTACAGCATGCCCTCGACCGCGCCTTGCGGTTCGGGGTAGGTGATGCCACCTTGGCGCAGGATCTCTTTCACCGCATCGGCCGCCTTCGAGCCGCCGTTCGCACCGACCGGGATCTCGGGCGCGAGCGACGCGGGCCGGCCGCGGCCGAAGAAGAAGCGCATGCGGCGCGCCGCGGTCGTGGCGCACAACAAGCCGGTGGCGACCATCGCGAGGCCGGCGATCAACGGGCCGGCAACCAGGCGCAGCGCGCTGTCCTGCATCGCGCCGCGGGCCCAGAACAGGCTGGTGACACCGGCGAGCAGCAGGACCGCGCCGCAGATCCACAGCAGCCGGTTCTGCAGCTGGTAGGGATTGGGCAGCTCGAGGAGCTTGGACTCCGAGCTGTAGTCGTAGGACATGGCTTCCCCTGCGCGGTAATTGTGCTGCGCAGTTTAGTGGCAGGGGACGGCGTGATCGTCAGGCCGCGTGGGCCAACTCGTCCATCGCGTAGACCCGGCCGAAGCGGTTGCTGAGGAAGGCCTCGAGCGGCACCTCTTCCTGGCGCACGAAGCCGCGTTGCGGCAGCTTGCCCGTGGCGAGCAGGTCCAGCATCGCGCACAGGCTGGAGGCGGTCGTGATCTGGATCGCGCTGCGCATCTGGCCGGCCAGCACGTGGCTGTAGATCTTGCGGGCATAGGTCTCTTGCTGCAGGCGCCCGCCGCGCTGGCCGGCGACGGTGACGAAGACGATGACCACGTCCTGCATCGTTGCGGGCAGGGCTTGCTCGAGGATGTCCTTCAGCACGTCGCGCCGATCGCGCAGGCGCAGGTCGTGCAGCAGCGCCTTCATGATCGCGGCGTGGCCGGGGTAGCGGATCGTGCGGTAGTTCAGCGTGCGCACCTTGCCGGCCAGCGTCTCGCACAGCGTGCCCAGGCCGCCGGAGGTGTTGAAGGCTTCGTACAGCACGCCGTCGAGCGAGAACTCTTCGCGTTCTTCGAGCGCCGGCACCTCGCGCACCTGGCCGTCGACGATGGCCTCGCAGGGCTCGCAGTACTCGTTGATGACGCCCTCGGTGCTCCAGGTCAGGTTGTAGTTCAGCGCGTTGCTGGGGTAGGCGGGCAGGGCGCCGACGCGCATGCGCACCGAGTCGAGCGAATCGAAGCTGCGCGCCAGATCGGCCGCGACGATCGAGATGAAGCCGGGGGCGAGGCCGCACTGCGGGATGAATGCGGTCGTCGCGCCGGTGGCCAGGGCGCGGATCGCGCGCGTGCTGGCCACGTCTTCGGTCAGGTCGAGGTAGTGCACGCCGGCGTCGCGTGCGGCTTGCGCGACCTGCAGCGTGAGGTGGTACGGCGCGGCGCTCAGCACGGCGAAGCGGCCTTGCAGCGCGTCGCGCAGCTTGATCGGGTCGCTCACGTCGAGCAGCAGGGTGTTCAGGCGCGGGTTGCCGCCGGGGGTCAGTTGCGCCAGCAACGCGGCCGAGCGGTCTGCCACGGTGACGCGGTAGCCGGTCGCTTCAGGGGTGTCGACGAGGAGCGCGGCGACGACCGAACCGATCTTGCCGCCACCGATGACGAGGATGTCTTTCACAGGAGTCTCCTGAAGTGTTCGCCGCGATTCTCGAGGCTGAGAACGCAAACCGCATCTTCAAATGAGACGAAACGAAGTCCATACTTCGGCATATCGACAGCCATTGCCGAACAAAATGCCTGAATCTGCCCTCGACGCCACCGACCGTGCCCTGCTCGCGCTGCTGCGCGACGACGCGCGTGCGCCCACGGCCGAGCTGGCGCGCAAGCTCAAGCTGTCGCGCACGACGGTGCAGAGCCGCATGGAGCGGCTGCAGCGCCAGCGCGTGATCTCGGGCTTCACGATCAGCGTGCCCGACGAGCTCGAGGCGAACCTGGTGCGCGCCCACGTGCTGATCACGCTCGCGCCCAAGCGCAGCGGGGCGATCGAGGTGGCGCTGCGCAAGATCCCCGAGGTGCGCGTGCTGCATTCGGTCAGCGGCCCGTTCGACCTGATCGCGATCGTCGCCGCGGCGTCGATAGGCGAGCTCGACGCGCTGATCGACCGCATCGGCGGGCTCGACGGCGTCGAACGCACGACCTCGGCGATCGTGTTGTCCACCCGCATTCAGCGTTGAGCTGGGGGCTCCAGCCCGCCCGGATTCAAGTCGGCCGCCCCCCGGCCGATATTCCCAACAAGCCGCGCCGGCCTCTTGCCGGCGTGCGCGCCCAGGGATGAATGCAGCACTTGCCAGCAAAGATCTGATCGAAGTCGAGGACTTGCGCGTCGGCATGTTCATTCATCTGGACATGGGATGGATGTCGCACCCGTTCCCGCTCGGCAGCTTCAAGATCACCAGCGCCGAGCAGATCGCGACGATCCGCTCGCTCGGGGTACAGCGCGTGCGCTGGAGCGCCGGGCAGAGCGACGTGCCGACCGACACGGCCGGCTGGGGCAGCACCACCGATTTCGACAGCCTCGCGCCGGCCGCCGACGCCGATGCGGCCATCGACGCCGCAGCGCCCGCACCGGCGGCGCCGGCAGCGCCTGTGGCCGAATCGCCCGAAGCCATCGCCCGCCAGCAGCACAAGCGCGCGCTCGCCGAACAGCGTGCGGCGCAGCTGCTGTGCGAGCGCCAGTTCAGCGAGGCGGTGCGCGATTGCAAGCAGCTGACCGAGCTGGTGTCGAACAAGCCGAAGGAGGCGCGCCAGCAAGCCGAAGCGCTGTCGAAGGCGCTGCTGGACAAGATGCTCGTCGATCGCGACATGTGCATCCGGCTGCTGTCGGACGCGGCCGGCGACAAGGCCTCGTCGCATGCGATGAACGTGACCGTGATCTCGCTGCTGATGGGCCGCAGCTTCGGCCTGACGCAGGCCGACATGATGGACCTGGGTGTGGGCGCGATGCTGCACGACGTCGGCAAGATCGACCTGCCCGACCGCGTGCGCCACCGCGACGATCAGTTCAGCGGCGCCGAAGTGCGCTTCTACGAAGAGCATGTGGCGCACGGCGTCGGCCACGCGCGCAAGATGGGGCTGTCGCCCGGCGCCTCGATGGTGATCGCGCAGCACCACGAGCATGCCGACGGCAGCGGCTTCCCGCTGCACCTGAACACCGACCGCATGACGGCCGCGGCGCGCATCGTCGCGCTCGTGAACCGCTACGACAACCTGTGCAACCCGCAGGTCGCGGCCAAGGCGCTGACGCCGCACGAGTCGCTGTCGCTGCTGTTCGCGCAGGGCAAGAACAAGTTCGACACCGCGATCCTGGGCGCGTTCATCCGCATGATGGGCGTCTACCCGGCCGGCTCGACGGTGCAGCTCACCGACGACCGCTACGCGATGGTCGTGGGCGTGAACTCGTCGCGGCCGCTGAAGCCGCGCGTGCTCGTGCACGAGCCCAAGGTGTCGCGCGACGAGGCCTTGATCGTCGACCTCGAAGCCACGCCGGGCCTGGGCATCCGCCGCAGCATCCGGCCGATGCAGCTGCCGGTCGCGTCGCTCGACTACCTCGCGCCGCGCCCGCGCGTCGCCTACTTCTTCGAGGCGGCTGCGCCACAAGAGGACGCGGTCGCGGCCTGAGCCACACTATTGCATGGACCGCACTGCGCCCCTTGCCGCGGCCGACGCCAGCGTCGGCCCGCTGCTCGTTGCCTGGGGCGGCCTGATCGAGGCCATGCTCGACGCCGTCTGGCTCGTCGATGTGCGCACGCTGGCGATCGTCGCGGCGAACCGCGCCGCCGGCAACCTGATGGCGCTCGGCCCGCATGAGCTCGTCGGCAAGACCATGCTCGAACTCGCGGCCACGCCCGAGGACCAGTGCTTCTGGGGCGATGCGGCCGACGGCCGCGCCGACCGGATCGAGTCCGACACGCTGATCGCGCGCGGCGACGGCAGCGTCGTGCCCGTCACGCGCCGGGTCAGCCGGCTGGGCGCGGGCGATGCGGCGGTCTTCGTCGTCACGCTGCACGATCGCAGCGAGCAGCTGCGCACCGAGCGCGCGCTCGAAGGCGCGGCCGCCGATCTGCGCGCCACGCTCGAATCGACGCAGGACGGCATCCTCGTCACCGACCTCGCCGGGCGCATCCGCAACTTCAACCAGCGCTTCGCGGCGCTCTGGCAGGTCCCCCTCAACCTGCTCACGCAGCGCGACGACGATGCGGTGTTCGACTGGATGCGCCGCAGCGTGGCCGACCCGGCGAGCTACATGCAGCGCCTGGCCGCGATGGACGACGCGACGATGCTGCAGGCCACCGACGAGGTGCGGCTGCAGTCGGGCCGGGTGTTCGAGCGCGTGACGATGCCGCAGTGCACGCACGGCGAGCCGATCGGCCGCGTGTTCTCGTTCCGCGACATCACCGACAAGCTCGAGGCCGAGCGTTGCATCGAGACCTTGTCGTACACCGACGCGCTGACCGCCCTGCCGAACCGGCGCATGCTCGCCGACCGCACCGAGGTCGCGCTTGCCGCGGCCAAGCGCGACGGCACGACGTTCGCGATCCTGTTCCTGAACCTCGACCGCTTCAACCACATCAACGAGACGCTGGGCCGCGTCCATGGCGACCGCGTGCTGCTCGACGTGGCCGAGCGCATCAAGGCCTGCGTGCGCGGCGCCGACACGATCGCGCGGCTGGGCGGCGACGAATTCGTGGTGCTCGCACACCAGGCCGACGACAGCGGCGCGCACGCCACCGCGACGCGGCTGCTCGATGCGCTCAAGCGGCCGTTCGAGCAAGGCGGCATGAGCTTCACCGTGACCGCCAGCATCGGCGTCGCGCTGTACCCGAGCGACGGCACGGGGCTGGACGAGCTGCTGCGCCGCGCCGACAACGCGATGCGCGAGGTCAAGCACGCGGGTCGCGCCGGCTATCGCTTTCATCGCTCGCGCCCGGGGGCCAGCGACACGCGCTCGCGTTCGCGCATGCGGCTCGACCACGCGATGCGCATGGCGCTGGCGCAGGGCCGCTTCCGGCTGCACTTCCAGCCGCAGGTCGATCTCGGCAGCGGCGTTGTCGTCGGTGCCGAGGCGCTGATCCGCTGGCGCGACCCGGAGCTCGGCGAGATCTCGCCGAGCGAATTCATTCCGGTCGCCGAAGAGAGCGGTTTCATCATCGCGATCGGCGACTGGGTGCTCAAGCGCGCCGTCACGCAGGCCGCGGCGTGGCGCGCAGCGGGCGCGAACATGACGGTGTCGGTCAACGTCTCGGCGCTGCAATTCCAGCAGCCCGGCTTCGTCGACGGCGTGGCCGAGGCGCTGCGCGGGGCCGGCCTGCCGCCGCGGCTGCTCGAGCTCGAGCTGACCGAGTCGATCCTGATCCTCGACGCGAAGGACGCGATGCTGCGCCTGCAGGCGCTCGCACAGCTCGGCGTCAAACTCGCGATCGACGACTTCGGCACCGGCTACTCCAGCCTGGCCTACCTGAAGCGCTTCCCGATCGGTCGCCTCAAGATCGACCGCACGTTCATCAGCGGCCTGCCCGCCGAAGAGAGCGACGCCGCCATCGTGCAGGCCATCATCCACATGGGGCGCGCACTGCGGCTGGAGATCGTGGCCGAGGGCGTCGAGAACGACGCCCAGCGAGCGTTCCTGGAGCAGGCCGGCTGCGACCTGTACCAGGGCTTCCTGTATGCGCCGGCGCTCGACGTGGCGGCGTTCGAGGCCCGCATGGGCATTGCCGGCTCGGCCCTCGCGGCGATCGCGGCGCATTAGTCAGAGGGTTTCGAAGGCGCGATCGCACGCGCAGCGGCTGGATTTTGTACAGTCGCTGCACGGAGGTCTCTCGATGGCGATCGTTGACACAATCCTGGAGCGCAAGCTCGAACAGCTCGCGGTGCCGCTCGCGCTGGTGATGCCGGACGGCCGGCGCATCGGCCCGCCGTCTGCCGCCGTCACGATGCGGCTGAAGCAGCTCTCGCCGCTGGCCCACATTGCCGCCGGCGAGGTCGGCAAGGTCGCGCAGGACTACGTCGAAGACCGGCTCGATTTCGACGGCAGCGTGCGCGACCTGATGCAGATCGCCACCCAGATGATCGCGAGCGACCCGACGCAGGACATGGGCGGCGGCGCGACGCTGAACTGGTGGCGCGAGATCCGCCTCAATGCCCGCTCGCGCGCACGCCACAACGTGCAGGCCGATGCCGCGCAGGTGCAGTTCCACTACGACGTCTCCGATGCGTTCTACGAGCTCTGGCTCGACCCGCTGCGGCTGTACTCGTGCGCGTACTTCCGCGAGCCCGACATGAGCCTGGCGCAGGCGCAGCAGGCCAAGCTCGACCACATCTGTCGCAAGCTGATGCTGCGGCCGGGCGAGCGCTTTCTCGACATCGGCGCCGGCTGGGGCGGGCTGCTGATGTGGGCCGCCGAGCACTACGGCGTGCGCGGCCACGGCATCACGCTGAGCCGCAACCAGCACGCCCACGTGAACCAGCTGATCGAGGCGCGCGGCTTGACCGGCCGCGTGACGATGGAGCTGTGCGACTACCGCGAGCTGCCCGAAGGCGAGCCCTACGACAAGATCGCGTCGGTCGGCATGTTCGAGCACGTCGGGCGCGCGCTGCTGCCCGAGTACTTCGCGAAGATCCACCGCCTGCTCCGGCCCGGCGGCCTGCTGATGAACCACGGCATCACGGCCGGCGGCACGCGCAACCGCCAGCTCGGCGCCGGCATGGGCGAGTTCATCGAGCGCTACATCTTCCCGGGCGGCGAGCTGTCGCACGTGTCCAAGGTGACCGAGGTGATGAGCGAGGCGCAGTTCGAGCCGCTCGACCTCGAGAACCTGCGCCCGCACTACGCGCGCACGCTGTGGGCCTGGAGCGATGCGCTCGAGGCGCAGCTCGCCGATGCGCGGGGCCTGACCAACGAGCGCGTGGTGCGCGCCTACCGCATCTACCTCGCCGGCAGCGCGATGGGCTTCGAGCAGGGCTGGATGGCGCTGTTCCAGATGCTCGCCGCGAAGCCGAGCCGCGTGCTCACCGATGGCCCGATCCGGGGGGCACAATCGGACTACCCGTTCAACCGCGGCTACGTCTACCGCTGAGGCTGCGGCAACCGCATATCCACACGCATGATCTACAAGTTCAAATCCAAGGCCGCCGGCGACGTCATCATGATGGGACCGGCAGGCGACGATGTGCTGCGCCTGATCGGCAAGACGCCGGCTGCCAAGGGCATCATCGACGTGGCCGCGATGCCGGCGGCGATCAGTGCCATCGAGCAGGCCATCGCCGCCGACGAGGCGGCGCGCGCGCAGGCCGAGCAAGAAGCCGCGGCCGCGGGTGCGAAACTGGCGCCGCGCGACGGCATCACGCTGCGTCAACGGGCGTGGCCGCTGGTGGAGATGATGAAGCGTTCGATCGGCGAGAAAGCCGATGTCGTCTGGGGCGTCTGAAATGACAGCCACCGGCGGCGTCTGAGGAGCAATCGATGAAACTGTGGAGCGACAGCTGGGTCAACGGTGAGCGCATCCCGACGCGCTTTGCCGCCGGCCAACCCGATGCCAAAAGCGGCGTCACCTTCTCGGACAACATCAGCCCGCATCTGGCGTGGAGCGAGGTGCCGGCCGGCACGCAGTCGTTCGCGTTGATCTGCCACGACTTCGACGTGCCGAGCCGCGGCGACGACGTCAACAAGACCGATCGCGAAGTGCCGGCCGACCTGCCGCGCGTCGACTTCTTCCACTGGGTCATGATCGACCTGCCCGGCGGCACCGCCGAGCTGACCGAAGGCGAGTTCAGCCGCGGCTTCAGCGCGCACGGCAAGCCGGGGCCTGAGGTCGGCGTCGGCAGCGTGCCGGGTGCGCGCCACGGCCTGAACGACTACACCGGCTGGTTCGCCGGCAACCCCGAGATGGCCGGCAACTACTTCGGCTACGACGGCCCGTTCCCGCCGTTCAACGATTCGCTGATCCACCATTACGTGTTCACGGTCTATGCGCTGAAGATCGCGCGCGTGCCGATCGAAGGCGCGTTCACCGGGCCGCAGGTGCGCGAGGCGATCTACCCGCACATCCTCGCCGAGGCCACGCACTCGGGCACCTACACGCTGAACAAGCGCCTCATCCGCTGACCCCATGGATGACCAGGTCACCCGGGTGCTCGCCATCCGCCACGGCGAGACCGCGTGGAATGTCGACGGTCGCATCCAGGGCCAGCTCGACGTGCCGCTCAACGACACCGGCCGCTGGCAGGTGCACCGGCTCGCGCTGGCGGTCGCCGACGAAGGCATCAGCGCGATCTACTCGAGCGACCTGCTGCGTGCGCTCGAGACTGCGCAGGCCGTGGCGCGCGGCTGCGATCGGCCGATCACCACCGATGCCGGCCTGCGCGAACGCGGCTTCGGCGTCTTCGAAGGCCTGAGCTACGACGAGATCAACCAGCGCTGGCCCGAGCAGGCGCTGCGCTGGCGCAAGCGCGACCCCGACTTCAGCGCCGAGGGCGGCGAGACGCTGCGCGAGTTCTCGCAGCGTGCCGTCGACACCGTGGCGCGGCTGGCCGCGCTGCACCCGGGCGAGACCATCGCGATCGTGTCGCATGGCGGCGTGATGGACTGCCTGTACCGCGCCGCCGCGCGCGTCGCACTCGACGCGCCGCGCTCCTGGCAGCTCGGCAATGCCAGCATCAACCGGCTGCTGCACACGGCGCAGGGGTTCACGCTGATCGGCTGGAGCGACGACCACCACCTCGACGACAGCGCGCTCGACGAGTTCACCGACACCGACACGCCGATGCAGCGCACGGCGTGATCTGATCCAGAGGCAGCCGACATGACCGGCCCGCAGATCATCGTCCTCGCGACGCCGGTGTTCCTGCTGCTGATCGGCGTCGAGTTCTTCATCGGCCTGAAGCGCGGCCGCCACACCTACCGCCTGAACGACGCACTCAACAGCATCGGCCTGGGCGTGATGAGCCAGATCGCAGGCGTGTTCAGCGCGCTCTTCACGGTCGCGATCTACGCGGTCGCGTTCGAGCACGTGTCGCTGTGGCAGCTCTCGGCGCGTGAGCCCTGGGTCTGGATCGCCGGGCTCGTGCTCTACGACTTCTGCTACTACTGGGTGCATCGCTTCGGCCACACCGTGGCGCTGATGTGGGCCGCGCACGTGGTGCACCACCAGAGCGAGGACTACAACCTGTCGACCGCACTGCGCCAGACCAGCAGCGGCTGGCTCGTGTCGTGGATCTTTTATCTGCCGATGGCCGTGCTCGGCTTTCCGCCGCTGGTGTTCGGCGTCGTCGCGCTTGTCGATCTGCTGTACCAGTACTGGGTCCACACGCAACTCATCGGGAAGCTGGGCTGGTTCGACCGCTGGTTCTGCGCGCCCAGCAACCACCGCGTGCACCACGCGGTGAACGACAAATACCTCGACAAGAATTTCGGCGGCATCTTCATCGTCTGGGACCGGCTGTTCGGCAGCTTCGAGCCCGAGGACGATGCGGTGCCCTGCGTCTACGGCACGCGCGGCCCGCTGCGCAGCTGGAACCCGCTGTGGGCGAACCTGCACAGCTATGCCGAGATCGCCAAGGACAGCTGGCGTGCAAAGGCCTGGGGCGACAAGCTGCGCGTGTGGTTCATGCACCCCGGCTGGCGCCCCGCGGACGTGGCGCAGCGCTGGCCGAAGCCCGCGTTTGACATCGCGCGCGTCGAGCGCTTCGACCCGCCGATGTCGCGCGGTGCGCAGGCGCTGGCGATCGTGCTGTTCGTCGCCGTGCTGAGTGCGACGACCTTGTTCCTGTGGTTCGCGCATCGCCTCACGCTGCTCGAACAGGCGGCCGCTGCAGCCGCGATCTTCGCGGCGCTGTGGGCAGTTGGGCGGGTCTGCGAACGCGCGGTGCATGCCTCGGTGTTTTCCCGCAAAACCGCGCTTCGGGGCTTGCGGCCGGGGCAGGAGTGAATAGACTGCGCCGCTGATCCACTGAACGGCGTTCAACAGGTTGAACGCCTCGGCCGGGTCACGGAGACCGCCCTGCACGCCACCCCCTCATCGCTGAAAAGCGCGTCGTCGAGCCGGCGCGCCGGCCCCGCTGCCGCACCGCTGGTGCCGGCCGTGACGCGCGCGCTGGCGCTGCTGGACCGCCTGGCCGCGCAGCGCGAGCCGATGAGCCTGGCGCAGCTGACGGCCGAGCTCGCGCTGCCCAAGAGCAGCGTGCACGGGCTGTGCAACACGCTGATGTCGTTCGGCTACCTGCGCCGCCAGCCCGACGGCGCGTTCCTGATCGGCCCGCGCGTGATGAGCCTGGCCGAGGCCTTCGTCTCGGGCACCGATGTCGCACAAGAGTTCAACGCGCTGTGGGCCAACGCCGGTGCTGCGCCCGAAGAAACCGTGGTGCTGTCGGTGCTCAACGGCACCGACGCGCTGTACATGGCGGTGCGCAACAGCGCGCGGCCGCTGGGCCTGGCGTTCAACGTCGGCATGCGCCTGCCGGCTTATCTTTCGGGCAGCGGCAAGGCCATGCTCGCGTACCAGACGCCCGATGCGGTGCGCAAGATCTTCGCGGCCGGGCTGCACACGCACCTGACCCGCAAAGGCCCTCGCGAGGTCGAGGGCTTGATCAAGGAGCTCGCGCTCACACGCAAGCGCGGCTACAGCATCGACGACGAGACCGTGCGCGAGGGCGTGTATTCGTTCGGCGCGCCGGTGTTCGATGCCACCGGCAAGGTCGTGGCCGGCGTCGCGGTGTGCATCAACAAAGCGCTGCTCGGCGCGGACCGCGGCGAGCGGCATCGCGAGGTGGTGTTGAAGGTGGCGCGCACGCTGTCGCTGCGCCTGGGTGCGAAGCCGGAGCGTTGAGACATGAGTGGTGGCGAATACATACTCGAAACCCGCGAACTCACCAAAGAGTTCAAGGGCTTCGTCGCGGTCAGCAAGGTCAACCTGAACGTGCGGCGCGGCAGCATCCACGCGCTGATCGGGCCGAACGGCGCGGGCAAGACGACCTGCTTCAACCTGCTGACGAAGTTCCTGATCCCGACCAGCGGGCAGATCCTGTTCGACGGCACCGACATTACGTCCGAGCAACCGGCCACGATCGCGCGCCGCGGCGTGATCCGCTCGTTCCAGATCTCGGCGGTGTTCCCGCACCTCACGGTGCTCGAGAACGTGCGCGTCGCGCTGCAGCGCCAGCTCGGCACCTCGTTTCATTTCTGGAAGTCCGAGCGCTCGCTGCAGACGCTCGATGCGAAGGCGCTCGAGCTGCTGCGCGAGGTCGACCTCGAAGCCTACGCGGCGCTGCCCGCGGTCGAACTCAGCTACGGCCGCAAGCGCGCGCTCGAGATCGCGACCACGCTGGCGATGGACCCGAAGCTGATGCTGCTCGACGAGCCGACGCAAGGCATGGGCCTCGAAGACGTCGACCGCATCCGCCAGCTGATCAAGAAGGTCGCGGCCAGCCGCACCGTGCTGATGGTGGAGCACAACATGAGCGTGGTCTCGAGCATCGCCGACACCATCACCGTGCTGCAACGCGGCGCGACGCTGGCCGAAGGGCCGTACGCCGAGGTCTCGAAGAACCCGGCGGTAATCGAGGCCTACATGGGCAGTGCGAAGACCGAGTTGAAAGGGGCGCACTGATGGCTGCTCCCTTTCTCGAAGTCAAGGATCTGCACGGCTGGTACGGCGAATCGCATGTGCTGCACGGCGTGAACTTCCACGTCAACGAGGGCGAAGTGGTCACGCTGCTCGGCCGCAACGGCGCCGGCCGCACGAGCACGATGCGCGCGATCATGGGCTTGATCGGCTCGCGCAAGGGCTCGATCAAGGTGCGCGGCGCCGAGACCGTGTCGATGGCCACGCACAGAATAGCGCGGCTCGGCCTGGGCTACTGCCCCGAAGAGCGCGGCATCTTCTCGAGCCTGTCGTGCGAAGAGAACCTGATGCTGCCGCCCACGCTCGCGGCCGGCGGCATGAGCGTCGAGCAGATCTACGCGATGTTCCCGAACCTGCGGGAGCGCGCCACCAGCCAAGGCACGCGGCTGTCGGGCGGCGAGCAGCAGATGCTCGCGGTCGCGCGCATCCTGCGCACCGGCGCGAAGCTGTTGCTGCTCGACGAGATCTCCGAAGGCCTCGCGCCGGTGATCGTGCAAAAGCTCGCCGAGATGGTCGTCGCGCTGCGCAAGCAGGGCTACACGATCGTGATGGTCGAGCAGAACTTCGTTTTCGCCGCACCGCTGGCCGACCGCTTCATGGTGATGGAGCACGGCCAGGTGATTCAAGAGTTCACGCAGGCCGAACTGCCGTCGCGCATGGAGCGGCTGCACGAGTACCTCGGCGTCTGACGCACCCTCTCTCAGCAACCCACTTTCCCACAAGGAGACATCGATGAGACTGAAGAAAATTTCCGCTGCCTGCGCGCTGGCTGTCGCGACCCTGTTCGGCAGCTCGGCCCAGGCGCAGGTGTCGGGCGACGTGATCAAGATCGGCTTCATCACCGACCTGTCGGGCGTGTACGCCGACATCGACGGCCCGGCCGGCGGCGAGGCGATCAAGATGGCGATCGCCGACATGGGCGGCATGATCGGCGGCAAGAAGATCGAGCTGATCACGGCCGACCACCAGAACAAGGCCGACGTGGCCGCCGCGAAGGCACGCGAGTGGTTCGACACCCAAGGCGTCGACATGCTGATCGGCGGCACCAACTCCGGCACCGGCCTGGCCATGGCCAAGGTCGCGCTCGAGAAGAAGAAGCCCTTCATTTCGGTCGGCGCCGCGACCTCGGCGCTGACCAACGACCAGTGCTCGCCCTACACCGTGCACTGGGCCTACGACACCACCGCGCTGGCCAAGGGCACCGGCAATGCGGTCGTGAAGGCGGGCGGCAAGAGCTGGTACTTCCTGACGGCCGACTACGCGTTCGGCTCGCAGCTGCAGAACGACACCTCGACGGTGGTCAAGGCGGCCGGCGGCACGATCGTCGGGTCGGTGCGGCACCCGCTGTCGGCGAGCGACTTCTCCAGCTTCTTGCTGCAGGCGCAATCGAGCAAGGCGCAGATCCTGGGCCTGGCGAATGCCGGCGGCGACACCATCAACAGCATCAAGGCGGCGAACGAGTTCGGCATCACCAAGACGATGAAGCTGGCCGGCCTGCTGATGTTCATCAACGACGTGCACTCGCTCGGCCTGAAGGCGACGCAAGGCATGTACCTGACCGACAGCTGGTACTGGAACCGCGACCCCGAGGCGCGCGCCTGGAGCCGCAAGTTCTTCGAGAAGTTCAAGCGCATGCCGTCGTCGCTGCAAGCGGCCGACTACTCGGCCGCGCTGCAGTACCTGACCGCCGTCAAGGCCATCGGCAGCGACGACGCCGACAAGGTGCTGGCGCAGATGAAGAAGACCAAGGTCAACGACATCTATGCCAAGGGCGGCTACATCCGCGAAGACGGCAGCATGATCCACGACATGTACCTGATGCAGGTCAAGACGCCGGCCGAATCGACCGAACCCTGGGACTACTACAAGGTCGCCGAAGTCTTCAAGGGCGACTCGGCGTGGACGACCAAGGCCGAGACCAAGTGCGCGCTCTGGAAGTGAAGCTGATGTGAGCCGCTGCGGCCTTCGGGCCGCGGCTCTCTCACTGAATCAAACAAGCCCATGGAAATCTTCGGCATCCCCATCCAGGCCTTCATGGGCCAGCTGATGCTCGGCCTCGTCAACGGCTCGTTCTACGCGATGCTGAGCCTGGGCCTGGCGGTGATCTTCGGCCTGCTGGGCATCGTGAACTTCGCGCACGGCGCGCTGTACATGATCGGCGCCTACGTGGCGTGGATCGGCATGGAGAAGTTCGGCATCAACTACTGGTTCTCGCTGATCATCGCGCCGCTGGTCGTGGGTGCGATCGGCGTCGTGGTCGAGCGCACGCTGCTCAAGCACCTGTACAAGATCGACCCGATCTACGGCCTGCTGCTGACCTTCGGGCTGGCGCTGATCGCCGAAGGCGTGTTCCGCGACCAGTTCGGCGTCTCGGGCCAGTCGTATTCGGTGCCGGAGGCGCTCGCCGGCGCAACCAATCTCGGCTTCATGGTGCTGCCGAACTACCGCGCGTGGGTCGTGTTCGCATCGCTCGCCGTGTGTCTGGGCACCTGGTACGTGATCGAGCGCACGCGCCTGGGCGCCTACCTGCGCGCCGGCACCGAGAACCCGGCGCTGGTGCAGGCCTTCGGCATCAACGTGCCGGTGATGGTGATGCTGACCTACGGCGCCGGTGCCGGCCTCGCCGCGCTGGCCGGCGTGCTGGCCGCGCCGGTGATCCAGATCACGCCGCTGATGGGCAGCAACCTGATCATCGTCGTGTTCGCGGTGGTCGTGATCGGCGGCATGGGCTCCATCCTCGGCTCGATCCTGACCGGCCTCGCGCTCGGCCTGATCGAGGGGCTGACCAAGGTGTTCTACCCCGAGGCCTCGAGCATCGTCGTGTTCGTGATCATGGCCATCGTGCTGATGATCCGGCCGGCCGGGCTGTTCGGGAAGGAGAAGTAATAGATGAGCACCGCAGCGGACAACGCGCTTTCGCGGTACAGCAGGATCGGGTTGTACGTCGGCCTGGCGATCCTGCTCGCGGCGCCGTTCATCGGCCTGTACCCGGTCTTCATGATGACGGCGCTGTGCTTTGCGATCTTCGCGTGCGCCTTCAACCTGCTGCTCGGCTTCACCGGGCTGCTATCGTTCGGCCATGCCGCCTACCTGGGCGCCGCGGCCTACGCGACCGGCTGGCTGGTGCGGTCGGCGCACCTGACGCCCGAGCTCGGCGTGCTGGCCGGCACGCTGGTCGCCGGGCTGTGCGGCTTGGTGATCGGCCTGATCGCGATCCGCCGCCAGGGCATCTACTTCGCGATGGTCACGCTGGCGATGGCGCAGATGATCTACTTCGTGTTCCTGCAGGCGCCGTTCACCGGCGGCGAAGACGGGCTGCAAGGCGTGCCGCGCGGCAATCTGTTCGGGTTCATTCCGCTCGCGAACGACAAGGTGATGTACTACGTCGTGCTCGCCGTCTTCATCGCGGTGTTCCTGTTCATCATCCGCATCGTGCACTCGCCGTACGGCCAGGTGCTGAAGGCGATCCGCGAGAACGAGCCGCGCGCGGTCTCGCTGGGCTACAACGTCGACCGCTACAAGCTGCTCGCGTTCGTGCTCTCGACTTCGCTGGCCGGCTTGGCCGGTTCGATGAAGGTCGTCGCGGTGGGCTTCGCGACGCTGACCGACGCGCACTGGTCGCTGTCGGGCGAGGTCGTGCTGATGACGCTGCTCGGCGGCATGGGCACCTTCGCCGGGCCGGTGATCGGCGCGTTCACGATCATCGGGCTGCAGAACTTCCTGGCCGACCAGGTCGGCTCATGGATCAACGTGATCATCGGCGCAATCTTCGTCGTCTGCGTGGTCGCGTTCCGGCGTGGTTTCATCGGCGAGTTGAGGGCCTGGTTGCTGCGCCGCCAGGGGCATTGAACGGGGTCTTGCCAAGCCGCAAAGGTGGTGTCTAGACTGGCTCGTGCAGCCACTCGAGGAGACACCGAGATGAGCATCAAGCGCCTGACGAAAGAAGACATCCGCAGGACATCCGGCATCCTGAACCCGGTCGGCCATGTCGTGCTTGCATTCAAGGACGACTCGGTCATGAAGGACGCGGTCGGCGCGCTGCGTGCCGCCGGCTCGGCCGACGAAGACATCCTGGCCTACCTCGCCGCCGAAGCCACGCCGCGCCTGCGCGAGCGGGTGCGCACCGCGAGCGAGTCGGCCGGCTTCGGCTACGAGATCACGCTGATGCGCCGCTACCTTGCGTTTGCCGAACAAGGTGCCGGCTGGCTGATCGTCTACGCACCCGATGCCGCCGCGCTGACGCGCATCACCGAGGTCGCCCGGCGCTTCGGCGCACTGTGCGCGGTGCGTTATCACCGCCTTGCGAACGAAGACCTGATCTAACGAACCCGCACGGCGCGTGGCGCGGTCAAGCCTCGAACAGCCCGCCGTCGACCGGCCGCGGTGGCGTGACACCGAGGTGCCGGTACGCGGCCGGCGTCGCTACCCGACCGCGCGGCGTGCGCTGCAGATAGCCTTGCTGGATCAGGTAGGGCTCGATCACGTCTTCGATGGTCTCGCGCTCTTCGCCGATCGCCGCGGCAACATTGTCCAGCCCGACCGGGCCGCCGTCGAAGCGATGCACCACGGCCTCGAGCAGCTTGCGGTCCATCACGTCGAGGCCATGGGCGTCGACGTCGAGCATCTTCAGCGCCTTGTCGGCGAGCGCCTTGCCGATGCTGCCGTCGGCCTTCACGTCGGCGTAGTCGCGCACGCGGCGCAGCAGGCGGTTGGCGATGCGCGGCGTGCCGCGCGAGCGGCGCGCGATCTCGAAGGCGCCCTCGTCGTCGGTCGGCACATTGAGCAGGCCGGCCGAGCGCCGCACGATGCGCGCGAGCTCCTCGGGCGTGTAGAACTCGAGCCGCGCGACGATGCCGAAGCGGTCGCGCAGCGGGTTCGTCAGCATGCCGGCGCGGGTGGTCGCGCCGATCAGCGTGAAGGGTTGCAGGTCGAGCTTGATCGAGCGCGCGGCCGGGCCGTCGCCGATCATGATGTCGATCTGGTAGTCCTCGAGCGCGGGGTACAGGATCTCTTCGACGACCGGGCTGAGGCGGTGGATCTCGTCGATGAAGAGCACGTCGTTGCGCTCCAGGTTGGTCAGGATCGCGGCCAGGTCTTTCGGCTTCTCGAGCACCGGGCCGGAGGTCTGGCGCAGGTTCACGCCGAGCTCGTTGGCGATGATGTGGCTCAGCGTCGTCTTGCCGAGCCCCGGCGGCCCGAACAGCAGCACGTGGTCCATCGCCTCGCTGCGCATCTTGGCGGCGCCGATGAAGATCTCGAGCTGCTCGCGCGCCTTGGCCTGGCCCACGTATTCGGCCAGGCCCTTGGGGCGCAGCGCGCGTTCGATCGCTTCTTCGTTGGGCGACGCGGGCGCAGCGCTGACGACGCGGCGCGCGGGCTCGAACTCGTCCGTTTGAATGCTCATGGCGCATTATGGACACGGCCTCGGTCACCTCGTGTTGCACTTCAGGGCTCAAGCGGTGGCCGCCGAGGTCGAAAGCAGCAGGCCGACCGCCGTTAAACTGCGCCCCGTGATTCATCACATCCGCCACCGTCTTCGCCTGTTCACCTGGCTCGCACTCGTTGCGATGCTCGGGCTCGCGCTGGCGCCGTCGGTATCGCATGCGCTGAGCGCGCAGCAATCGTCCAACCCATGGACCGAAATCTGCTCGAGTTCGAACTCGGGCGAGCAACCCGGCAGCGGCGGTGCCGCGATGCACCTCGAGCATTGCGCGCTGTGCTGCGTTGCGGCCAGCGCGATGGGCATGCCGCCGGCGCCGATCGCCGTGCTGCCGGCGCCCGAAGGCGCGAACTATGTGGCCACGCTGTTCCTGGCTGCGGCACACTCGCTGTTCGCATGGAGCCCGCCGCAGGCGCGGGCGCCACCGCTCTTCTCCTGATCACCATCGCTTGACCGCCTGCCGCGCGTGACGCTTCACGCGAGCGCAGCTGCCGGTTCCCATGTTGCATTCAGGAGAACGCCATGCGTCATGGCATGTCATCGAACCTCTCGGTGAGGCTCGCGTTGACCGCGGCCTTTCCGCTCGCATCCGCCAGCGCACTCGCGCAGCAGTCGGCCGACACGCCGCCCATCTTGCTGGCCCACCACACCACGCTCGAGCGCGTCACGGTCACGAGCAACCGGCCGGCCACGCTGCCGGTCGAGATCCCGACCACGCTGGAGAGCATCACCGGCGACGCGATCAGCAAGTCGATCAACGCCACCGACGCCGAAGACGCGCTGAAGTATTTTCCGAGCCTGAATGTGCGCAAGCGCTACATCGGCGACTACGACCATGCGGTGCTCGCATCGCGCGCCTCCGGCACCGGCAACAGCGCGCGCTCGCTGGTGTATGCCGACGGCATTCTGCTGTCCAACCTGCTCGGCAACGGCGCCGGCTTCACGCCGCGCTGGGGCTTGGTCACGCCCGAAGAGATCGAGCGGGTCGACGTGCTGTACGGCCCGTTCTCGGCCGCGTACTCGGGCAATTCGGCCGGCGCGATCGTCGACTTCGTGACGCGCATGCCGAAGCAGTTCGAGGCCCACGTCAAGCTGCAGGGTTCGACCCAGCACTACCGGCTCTACGGCACCGACCAGCGCTTCTCCGGCGGGCAGGGCAGTGCGTCCGTCGGCTCGCGCGCGGGCGCGTGGTCGTGGTGGGTCGACGTGAGCCGGCTCGACAGCCAGGGCCAGCCGATCGGCTTCGTCGTGAAGAACCTGGCGACCACGACGAGTGCCGCCGGGACGCCGGTGACCGGCGCGTTCGCTGACCGCAACCCGAAGAACGTCGATGGCCTCGTGCTCGGCACGACCGGGCAGACACACACCGTGCAGGACCACGCCAAGCTCAAGCTCGCCTACGACCTGACGCCGACGCTGCGCGCCTCGTACACGCTGGGCTATTGGCGCAACGCGGCCGAGCGCGGCGTCGACTCGTTCCTGCGCGACGCCAACGGCGCCGTCGTCACGAGCGGGCCAGTGGCCGTGCCGATCAACATCGACGGCCGCAGCTACTCGATCGCGTCGACAGATTTCGCAGCCAGCCGCGCGAGCCTGGAACACGTCATCCAGGCCGTCGGCCTGAAGAGCAGCACGCGCGGCGTGTTTGACTGGGAAGCCGCGGCCAGCATCTACGACTACCACCGCGACCTGGTGCGCTCGCAGCTGCCGAACGCCAGCGCGCCGACCACCGGCCGCATCGCCGACCAGGGTGGCACCGGCTGGAACACGCTCGCGCTCAAAGGCATCTGGCGGCCCGAGGGCCCAGGCGGCGCGCACATCGCCGAGTTCGGTGCGCAGCGTGACGCCTTCAAGCTGCGCACGCTCGTGTCGGACACGCCGGATTGGCACGGCGGTGACGCGGCGGCGCCGTTCTCAGGCTTCAATGGCGACACCAGCTTGGCCAGTCTGTGGGCGCAGGACGCGTGGCGCTTCGCCCCGGCTTGGAAGACCGTGCTCGGGCTGCGTGGCGAGCACTGGCGTGCGTTCAACGGCTCGATCTCGAATGCGAGCACGACCCAGCCGTTCAGCGATCGCGCCGAGTCCTACGCGTCGCCGAAGGCGGCCCTGTCGTGGCAGGCCAGCGATGATTGGACGCTGCGCGCGTCGCTCGGCCGCGCGGTGCGCATGCCCACCGTCTCGGAGCTGTTCCAGGGTTCGCTGGTGGCCGGCGACATCGTCAACAACGACCCGGGCCTGAAGCCCGAGAAGTCGTGGACGGCCGAGCTGACCGCCGAGCGCGAACTCGGCCATGGCACGCTGCGCAGCACGCTGTTCTTCGAGCGCACGACCGACGCGCTGTACTCGCAGCTCAACGCGGCGGCGGGCGGCACGGTGACGACGATCCAGAACATCGACGCGATCCGCACCGCCGGGCTGGAGCTGGCCTTGCAGACCAGCGACCTGTTCGTGAAAGGCTTCGACCTGAGCAGCAGCGTGACCTATGCGGACTCGAAGATCGTGCGCAACGACAAGTTCCCGGCCAGCGTCGGCATGCGTCAGCCGCGCGTGCCGCAGTGGCGGGCTGCGATGCTCGCCAGCTACGCGCCGGACGAACGCTGGTCCGGCAGCGTCGGGCTGCGTTACAGCGGCAAACAGTACGGGCAGCTGGACAACTCCGACACGAACGGTTATTCATACACGGGGTTCAGCCCGTTCCTCGTCGCCGACGTGCGACTGCAATACCGGGTCGACAAGCAGTGGACACTGTCCGCCGGTGTCGACAATCTCAACAACAAGCGCTACTGGGCTTTCCACCCCTACCCGCAGCGCACCTTCCACGCCGAAATCGGTTTCGATCTTTGATCGCTTCACTTCATTCATTCCACTCATTCAAGGCCACGCCATGAACCATCGTCTTCGCACCACAGCCGCCGGCCTCGCGCTCGGCCTCGCCAGCCTGATCGCCCACGCGCACGAGTTCAAGCTCGGCGCCATCACGATCGGCCACCCGTACGCGCGCGCCACCGCGGCCGGTCAGCCGACCGGCGGTGGCTTCCTGAAGTTCAGCAACGCAGGCCCGGCGGACAAGCTGCTGTCCGTCAGCGCCGACGTGTCCAAGAGCGTCGAGCTGCACGAGATGAAGATGGAAGGCGACGTGATGAAGATGCGCCAGGTCGATGGCGTCGAGCTCGCGGCGGGCAAGACCGTCGAGTTCAAGCCGGGCGGCTACCACGTCATGTTCGTCGGCCTGAAGGCGCCGTTGAAGGCGGGCGAGAAGTTCCCCGCGAAGCTGAAGTTCGAGAAGGCTGGTGAGGTCGAGGTGACCTTCAATGTCGAGGCGGCGGGTGAGGCCGCTGCCGAGCACAAGCACTGACTGAGCGCCGCCGCGGCGGCAGGCGCTACTTGGCCAGCGCGCGCAGCGCCAGCTTGATGCCGTCGCTGACGCCCACGTCGGCCGGCAGCGCCTTCAACGCCGCCGCGGCCTCGCGGTCGCTGTAGCCGAGCGCGAGCAGCGCCTGCAGGATGTCGCCTTGCGCATGGCTGGCGACGCTGGGCGGCGCGGCGAGCGTGTCGCCGAGCTTGCCCTTGAGTTCGAGCAACAAGCGTTCGGCGGTCTTCTTGCCGATGCCGGGCACCTTCACGAGGCGCCCGCTCTCTTGCAGGCTGATCGCCTGCGCCAGCTCGTTGACGCTCAGGCCCGACAAGATCGACAGCGCGGTGCGCGGGCCGACGCCCGAGATCTTCACGAGCAGCCGAAAGGTCGCGCGCTCGTCGTGCGTCAAAAAGCCGAACAGCACCTGCGCGTCTTCGCGCACCACGAAGTGCGTCAGCAGCGTGACGCGTTCGCCGAGTGCCGGCAGGTTGTAGAAGCTGCTCATCGGCACGTCGACTTCGTAGCCGACACCGTTCACGTCGATGAGCAATTGCGGGGGCGATTTTTCCGCGAGCGTGCCGGTGATGCGTCCGATCATGTGGCGATTATCGCCACCGCTCTGCGCCTCAGCGCCTGAACAGCCCGAGCCGTTGCGCTTCGAGCGCGGCCTCGGCGCGCGAGCTCACGTTGAGCTTGCGGTAGATCTGCTTCACGTAGTCGGCGATCGTGTGACGCGACAGGTTCAGCTGCACGCCGATCTCGGGCAGCGTGAAGCCTTTCGCGACGCGCAGCAGCACTTCGTTCTCGCGGTCGGTGAGGGCGACGTGCGGCATGTTCTGCGGCCGCTCCTGTGGTTGCGTCTGCGACGCGAAATGCTTGATCACGCGGCGCGCGATCGACGGCGACAGCGGCGGCTCGCCCTGGCTCATGCGCTTGAGCTGCTCGGCGATCAGCTCGCGGGCCTGTTCTTTCAGCAGGTAGCCGAACGCGCCGGCCTGCAACGCGGGGAACAGATGGTCGTCGTCGTCGTGGATCGTCACGACCACCGACTGGCATTCGGGCTGCGACTTGCCGAGTGCCGCGACCACGTCGACACCCGAACCATCGGGCAGGCCGAGGTCGCACAGCGCGAGCTGGAACTTGACCGCGGTCACCAGCTCGAGCGCGTCGTGCACGCGCGCAGCTTCGTGGATCTGCGCGTCCGGGAACACCTGTTTGATCAGCACCTTGAGCCAGGAACGGATCTCGGGCAGGTCTTCGAGCAGCAGGATGTTGTTCATGAGGCACCTCGGGCTCAGCGCGAACGCCGCGCTGCAATTCATCGTAACAGCGCGGCTGGCACTTGTGTCGCCCATGTGGGCGCTTGCTCACAGCGGAAGCGTGAGCCTGATCACGGTGCCATAGCCGGGGCCGGATTCGACCAGGCACTGCCCCTGCATCTGCTTCGCGCGGTGCTTCATGCTCGACATGCCGTGGCCGCGGTCGAGCTTGCCGTCGAGCTCCATCGGGATGCCCTTGCCGTTGTCCTGCACCGTCAGGCCGAACTGCCGGTCGGTGATCGTGCAGCGCACCTTGCAATGCGAGGCGCCGCTGTGCTTGATGATGTTGCTGACCGCCTCGCGCAGGATGCGCGTGGTCTGCACGAAGCCGCGCGCCGGCAGCAGCTGCTCGGTCTCGTCGGCCGGGCTGCGCCAGTCGGCCTCGATGTTGGCCTGGCCGAGCCGCAGCACGGTCTCGGCGCGCCAGTCGGCGAGCGCGTCGGCCAGGCGCATCGGCTTGCCGGTGAGGCCGCGCACCGACAGCCGCATCTCTTCGAGCGCCTCGCGTGCAAGCGTCGAGATGCGCTCCGACTCGCTGGTGTGCACGATCGTCAGCAGCTTGGCGCCGAGGTCGTCGTGCAGGTCGCCGGCGATGCGCTTGCGTTCCTTCTCGGTGACCTGCTCGACGCGCAGCTCGGCGAGCTGCGCGAAGTTCTGCTCGATCTCGGCGGTGATTTGCTGCACCCGGGCCTCGAGCGTCTCGCGGCCGTCTTCGGCGGCGCGCAGCGTGCGCGCGAACACCTGCAGCAGCCGGGTCGCGATGCCGACGAACAGCAGCGGCACCGCGAGCTGCGTCAACGGCAGATCGAGCGCAGCGGCCCAGCCGCGTTGCAGCACGAGTTCATAGACGATGATGCCCACGGTGGCGACGAGCAGCACCGCCATCGGCCAGAAGTCCTGGCGCTTGCGGCGCCAGGTCACGACCAGGTGCAGCGCGGTGGCGGCGGCCACCTCGAGCACGAAGAGCGGGTACCAGATGCTGGCCACGAAGAACAGCCGGCCGGGGCCGACGAGCAACAGCGTCGCCGGCACCAGCACCCACTGCGCGGCGAGCGCGTTCTCGATCCAGCGCGAGCGCAGGTCGGCATAGCTGAGCAGGAACAGCACCGTCAGCGCGACCATCGGCGCGAACGCGCTGCAGAACAGGAACTCCATCACGCCGGTGTCCCAGGGCATGTCGCGCCACCACAGGCGCGCCGACAGCAGGCCCCAGGTCAGCGACAGCCAGCCGAAATGGGCGAGGTAGGTCTCGCCGCGGTTCATCAGCCCGAGGCCGATCATCACGCAGCCGAGCACGGCGAGCACCAGGCTGGCGAGCTCGACCGCCGTGACGTCCAAGAACAGCCGCCGGGCATGTTCGGGCGCGAGCAGCGCCTGCGGCCCGATCTTGAGCGCGGACATCCCGCCCGCGCGCTGGCGCGACGCGACGCGCTGCAGCGAATGGCCCTGCACCTGCAACTCGATCAGGTTGCCCTGGTCCTGCAGCAGCACGCCGGGCAGCGTGACGAGCTGCGGATAGTGGCAGTTGCGCGTCACCGGCTCGCTCATGCGGCCGCCGCTGAAGATGCGCTGGCCGTTGAGGTAGACCTCGACGTTGCTGCACACGCGCTCGATGTAGACGGCCATCAGGTCGTGCGCATCGGTGCCGGGCGGGCGGTCGAAGCCGGCGCGGTACCAGACGCTGCCCTCGAAGCGCGGCCGGGTCTCGGCCCAGTCGTCCGGCAGGCGCACCGGCAGCGTGGTGGCGGTGAACGACGCCGGGATGCCGGGGGCCGTGACCACCGAGAGCGCCTTGTCGATCACCAGCACCGACGACGCCTCGGCCGCCTGCGCGGCCACCGGCAGCATCGCCGCGACCCACATCAACGCAGCGGCGGCGTGGGCAGCGGCGATGAAGGCGAGGCGTTTGAACATCGACGCGGATTGTGCCGGATGGCCTGCGCGGCCCGTGCCGGCGAAACGACGACAACGGCACGGTTGCAGCGACAATCTCGACTCCTTCAAAGGATGCCCACCACCTTGATCCTGCGCCACTCCTTCGAACCGCCCGACAACGCCCGCCTGGCCCACCTCTGCGGCAGCCTGGACGAGCACCTGCGACGCATCGAGGAGGCGCTCGACGTGAGCGTCTCGCGGCGCAACGAGTTCTTCCGCGTCGAAGGCCCGAAGCCGCGCGCCGAGCACGCGATGCACCTGCTGCAGGCGCTGTACGCGCAGGCCACGCAGCCGATCAGCGCCGAGCACGTTCAGCTCGCGCTGGTGCAGAGCGGTGCTGCCGCCGCACAGCCCGATGCCGACGCGCCCGCCGCGGACGCGCCGACCTTGCGCACGCGCCGCAACGACCTGAGCGGCCGCACGCCGAACCAGCGCACCTACCTGCGCAACATCCTGAACCACGACATCACCTTCGGCATCGGCCCGGCCGGCACCGGCAAGACCTTTCTGGCCGTGGCCTGCGCCGTCGACGCGCTCGAGCGCAGCGCGGTGCAGCGCATCATCCTGACGCGCCCCGCGGTCGAGGCCGGCGAGCGCCTGGGCTTTCTGCCCGGCGACCTGGCGCAAAAGGTCGACCCCTACCTGCGCCCGCTGTACGACGCGCTCTATGACCTGATGGGCGCCGACAAGGTCGCGCGCGCGTTCGAGAAGGGCACGCTCGAGATCGCACCGCTCGCGTTCATGCGCGGGCGCACGCTGAACCACGCGTTCGTGATCCTCGACGAGGCGCAGAACAGCACACCCGAGCAGATGAAGATGTTCCTGACGCGCATCGGCTTCGGCACCAAGGCCGTGATCACCGGCGACGTGAGCCAGATCGACCTGCCGCGCGGTACTGAAAGCGGGCTGATCGATGCCGAGCGCATCCTGCGTCGGGTGCGCGGCATCGCGACGACGCACTTCACGTCGAACGACGTGGTGCGGCACCCGCTGGTGGCGCGCATCGTCGAGGCCTATGACGCGGCGAGACTGGATGAGCAAGCCTGAGTTGAGCCTGTCGCTGCAGTTCGCCGATGCGAGCCATCGCGCCGAGCTGCCGCGCCACCAGGTCGCGCGCTGGATCCGCGCCGCGCTCGAGTCGCCCGGCGAGATCACCGTGCGCATCGTCGGTGCCGACGAAGGGCGGGCGCTGAACCGCGAGTACCGCGCGAAGGACTACGCGACCAACGTGCTGACCTTCGACTACGCGATCGATCCGGTCGTCAGCGCCGACCTGGTGCTGTGCGCGCCGGTGATCGCGCGCGAGGCCGCCGAGCTCGGCATCACGCTGCAGGCGCACTACGCCCACATGCTGGTGCACGGCACGCTGCATGCGCAAGGGTTCGACCACGAAGACGATGACGAGGCGCGGCTGATGGAAGCCCGCGAGACCGCGTTGATGCAGGCGCTCGGGTTCGCCGACCCGTACCGCCACCCATGACGATGACGGCGGCGCTGCGGTTCTTCGTTGCTCTGTGCATCGTGGCGGGTGCCGCGGACGCGCTGGCGCAAGCCGCGCCAGCGCCCGCCGCCGCTGCGTCCGCGGCATCGACGCCCGCGCGCCCGCGCATCGGCCTCGTGCTCTCGGGCGGCGGCGCGCGCGGCGGCGCGCACCTGGGCGTGCTGAAGGTGATGGAAGAACTGCACGTGCCGGTCGACGTGGTCGTCGGCACCAGCGCCGGTGCCATCGTCGCGGCCGCGTATGCGAGCGGCATGCCGCTGCCGCAGATCGCCGACGAGATGAGCGGGCTGCGCACGGTCATGCTGTTTCGCGATGTCGATCGCAGCGAGGTGCCGCTGCGCAACAAGATCAACGACGCCATCAACTACATCGGCCCCGAGATGGGCCTGAAGAATGGCGGCGTCGCGCTGCCCAAGGGCGTGGTCGCCGGCGTGTCGATCGAGGCGGTGCTGCGCCAGCTCACCGCGCGCCAGCGCGTCAGCGATTTCGACAAGCTGCCGATCCCGTTCCGCGCCATCGCGACCGACCTGACGACCTCGGAGATGGTCGTGATCGGCCACGGCAATCTGTCGGTGGCGGTGCGCGCGAGCATGGCGATCCCGGCGGTCGTCGACCCGGTCGAGCTCGACGGCCGGCTGCTCGTCGACGGCGGCCTGGCGCGCAACCTGCCGGTCGACGTGGCGCGCGCGATGGGCGCGGACGTGATCATCGCAGTCAACATCGGCACGCCGCTGCTCAAGCGCAACGAGATCTCCGGCATCCTGACGGTGTCGGACCAGATCTCGCGCATCCTGACCGCGACCAATGTCAACCAGTCGCTGAAAGAGCTGGGCCCGCAGGACGTGCTGATCACGCCCGACCTCGGCACGGTCGCGACCGGCGACTTCGACCGCCTCACCGAGGCCGCCACGGCGGGCGAAGACGCGGCGCGGCGCGCGGTCGAGCAGCTCGCGCGCTACAGCATCCCGAGCGACGACTGGGGTCGCTGGCATGCCGCGCTCGTCAAAGACCCGAGCGCGTTGCCGGGCCGCATCGACGAGGTCCGCGTGACCGGCGTCGAGCGCGTCAACCCCGAGGTCATCACCGCGCGCATGCAGACGAAGGCCGGGCACGAGTTCGACCCGCGCCTGGCCGACGACGACATCAAGCGCATCTACGCGCGCGGCGACTTCGAGCGCGTCAGCTATTCGATCGCCGACGACCCCGCCAAAGGCCGCGTGCTCACCGCCGACGTGGTCGAGAAATCCTGGGGCCCGAACTACCTGCGCTTCGGGCTCGGGCTCTCGTCGGACCTGAGCGGCGATTCGTTCTTCACGCTCGTCGCCACGCACCGCTGGGCCTGGCTCAACAGCCTGGGCGGCGAGTGGCGCAACGACGCGCAGATCGGCCACGCCGACCGGCTCACGAGCGAGTTCTACCAGCCGCTGACGCCGGCGCAGCGCGTCTTCGTCGCGCTGCGTGCCGAGACGGCGCGCGACCCGTTCGATGTCTACGACGACAACGGCAACCGAACCGCGCGCTACCGCCGCAGCACCTACGGCTTCGGCCTGGACCTGGGCACGCCGATCGGCACCAGCGGCGAGGTCCGCCTGGGCTGGAGCCGCGGCCGCCTGAAGCTGCTCAACGACACCAGCTCGCTGCCGGCCGCGCTGATCGTGCCGCCGATCGAGATGGGCGGCGCGCAGGCGCGGCTGCGGCTGGACACGCTCGACAACCTGCGCTTCCCGCGCTCCGGCTACGCGGCCGACGTGCAGCTCTACGCCTCGCGTGCGCGCTTCGGCGCGACCGACAACTACACCAAGGCCTCGGGCAACGTCGACATGGCGGTTGCGCGCGGCGCGCATTCGCTGCAGCTCGGGCTGCGCGGGGCCAGGAGCCTGGCCGGCGGCGAGTTGCCGACCTACGAGCTGTTCAGCCTGGGCGGCTTCCTGCAGATGTCCGGCTACCGCACCGGCGAACTGGTCGGGCAGGAGATGACCTTCGGCCGCCTGATCTACAACTACCGCGTCAGCGCGCCAGGCCTGCTCGACGGTGCCTACATCGGCGTCTCGTACGAGGCCGGCCGCATCGGCGATTCGGTGACCGGCGCGAACCGCACCGCGCTGCGCCACGGCGGCGCGCTGTACTTCGCGTTCGACTCGCCGATCGGGCCGGTCTACCTCGCGTACGGGCGCGGCGACGACGGGCGCCAGTCGGTGTACTTTTTCGTCGGGCAGCCTTGAGTCAGATGGCGATCAACCCCAGCGCCTTGCTTGATGTCGGCAACATCGCCGGCGTCGTCGCGTGCGCGATGACCGCGGCGCTGATCGCGGGCAAGCGCCGGCTCGACTGGGTCGGTGTCGCGGTGCTGGGCAGCACCACCGCGCTCGGCGGCGGCTCGGCGCGCGATGTGCTGCTCGGTCACTACCCGCTGTCGTGGGTCGCGCAGCCGTGGCTGCTGTTGCTGGCGACCGCCGCGGCGTTGTCGACGATCGCGCTGGCGCGCGTTGTGCGTCGGCTGCCGATCACGTTTCTCGTGCTCGACGCGATCGGGCTGGTCGTGTTCACGGTGATCGGCTGCTCGGTGGCGCAGGCGCAGGGCCACGGCGTGATCGTCGCGATGGTCAGCGGTGTGATCAGCGGCTGCGTCGGCGGCGTGCTGCGCGACGTGTTGATCGGCGAGGTGCCGCTGCTGCTGCGGCGCGAGGTCTATGCGACGGTGTCCTTGCTGACCGGCGGGCTGTATGTGGGCGGCCTCGCATGGGGCCTGGCCCACGATCCCGTGATGCTGGTCGCGATGGCCGTCGGCCTGGTGTTCCGGATCGTCGCCGTGCACCGGCAGTGGAACGTGCCGACCTTCGACGTGCGCGATGACGATCAGCGCGACCGGGTCAGGTAGCGCTTGCGCCAGAAGAACCAACTCAGGCCCAGGCCGAGCGCCAGCATCACGCTGAAGATGATCCAGAAGCCGCGTGCGCTGTGGATCAGCGGCAGGCCTTCGAAGTTCATGCCGAAGAAGCCGGTCACCAGGTTCAGCGGCAGGAAGATCGCGGTCAGCACGGTCAGCGTGCGCATGATCTCGTTGGTGCGGTGGCTCTGCGCCGAGAAGTGCATCTGCACCGCGTTCTCGGCCATCGACTCGAGCCGCCGCACGTGCGTGAGCACGCGCTCGATGTGCTCCTGCACGTCGCGCGAGCGCACCCGCAGCAGCTCGCGCTCGCGCTGCGCCGCGGGGTCGGTCGCGGGGGGCAGTTCTTCTTGCGCGTCTATCCATTCGGTGATCGCGGCGCGCTGGTCTTCGCAGGTGTCTTCGAGCAGGTGCAGGTTGTTGCGCGAGTCGAGCAGCGACTGCCAGCTGGCGTAGCCGCCGTTGGCGCCGAACAAATCCTTTTGCAGCTGGTCGATCTGCCGGGTGAGCAGGCGCCGCAGGTCCAGATAACTGTCGACGATGAAGTTGACCATGCGCAGCGCCAGGTCGGCCGGGCTGGGCGGCACGCGGTTGCCGGCGCGCGTTTCGCTGCCCGCACTCTGCTGCTGCTGCAGGCGCGTCGCGAAGAATTCGCGCACCAGGCAATCGGCCGGGTGGACCGTGAGCAGCACGCGGTCGAACACCGCGAAGCCGACCGGGCTGGTGTCGATCTGCGGCATGGTCGCCGCATCGCCGCCGCTGGCCACGAGGCGGCGGAACACCAGCAGGTCGTACCACGAGGTGTAGTCGAAGTTCGAGCGCAGCTGGTTGTTCAGCAGGTCGGAGACATGCAGATCGACGAGCTGGCTGCCGGTCCAGCGCTGCAGCGCGGCCTGCACGACGGCGTTCTGCGATTCGAACTCGGCCCGCGCAACCCCGACCCAGAGGTAGCCGGCGTCGGGTGCCGTGTCGGGCAGCGCGGGCAGCTCGGTGAACTGGTCGCCCTGGACGTGGAAGACGCGCATCGGCTCAGGTTGGCTTGAGCAGGCGTGCGGCCTCGAGCGCGAAGTAGGTCAGCACGCCATCGGCCCCAGCGCGCTTGAATGCGAGCAGGCTTTCCATCATCACCGCGTCGTGCGCGAGCCAGCCGTTCTGTGCCGCGGCCTTGAGCATCGCGTACTCGCCGCTGACCTGGTAGGCGAAGGTCGGCACGCGGAACTCGTCCTTCACGCGCCGCACGATGTCGAGGTAGGGCATGCCGGGCTTGACCATCACCATGTCGGCGCCTTCGGCCAGGTCGAGTGCGACTTCGCGCAACGCTTCGTCGCTGTTGCCGGGGTCCATCTGGTAGACCTTCTTGTCGGCCTTGCCGAGGTTGCCGGCCGAGCCGACCGCGTCGCGGAACGGGCCGTAGAAGGCGCTCGCGTACTTGGCGCTGTAGGCCATGATGCGGGTGTGGATCAGGCCCTTGGCTTCGAGCGCGTTGCGGATCGCGCCGATGCGGCCGTCCATCATGTCGCTGGGCGCGACGATGTCGACGCCGGCCTGCGCCTGCGTCACGGCCTGCTGCGTCAGCACCGCGACCGTTTCGTCGTTGAGGATGTAGCCGCGCTCTTTGGGATCGGGGTCGAGCAGCCCGTCCTGGCCGTGGCTGGTGAAGGGGTCGAGCGCCACGTCGGTCATCAGGCCGAGCTCGGGGAAGCGGTCTTTCAACGCGCGCACGACGGTCGGGATCAGGCCCTCGGGGTTGAGCGCCTCGCGCCCATCCTCGGTCTTCAGCGAGGGCTCGATGACCGGGAACAGCGCCATCACCGGGATGCCCAGCCGCACGCATTCATCGGCGACCGGCAGCAGGCGGTCCAGCGTCAGGCGTTGCACGCCGGGCATCGAAGCGACGTCCTGGCTGGTGCCCTGACCGGCGAGCACGAACACCGGCAGGATCAGGTCGGACGCCGACAGCGTGTGCTCGCGCACCAGCGCGCGGGTGAAGGCATCGCGGCGCAGGCGGCGCGGGCGGCTGGCAGGAAAGGGCGGGGGCGTTTGCATGGGGTGCGAGTGTGCATGCGGTGGCAGCCGACGCCGGCGGCATCGCGCGCGTACTTTGCAAGACTTTGCCTATAACCCGGCGTCATCGTGCTGTCACACGGCTGTGGCAAATCGCACAGCTTCTGCTAAAGTAGGGATTGAATGATAGCCGCAAGGCTGTCATTCCCTGCTTTTCCTCCCTGAGCAGGTGCCCGACCGTGATGACAGCGTGAAGGCATTTCAAGCCCCGGCCCAGTTGCCGGGGCTTTTTCTTTAGTGCGTTCCTTTCGCGGCCTGGATTTTCGACCCACCCATAATGCCGCGATGCTCTGGATCAAAGCCCTCCACATCGTCTTCGTCGCGAGCTGGTTCGCCGGCCTGTTCTATCTGCCGCGGCTGTTCGTCAACCTCGCCGCGGTGCCGGCCGACAGCCATGCCGAGCGCGAGCGGCTGTTGATGATGGCGCGCAAGCTCTACCGTTTCAGCAGCCTGCTGATGATCCCGGCGCTGGGCTTCGGCCTGTGGCTGTGGCTGGGCTACGGTGTCACTGGCGCCTGGCTGCATGCCAAGCTGTTCTTGGTCGTGCTGGTGATCGGCTACCACCATGCGTGCCGGTCGCTGCTGCGCAAGTTCGAGCAGTTCAGCAACCAGCGCAGCGAGCGCTGGTTCCGCGTCTTCAACGAATCGGCCGTGCTGCTGTTCGCCGCCATCGTCGTGCTGGTGGTCGTGAAGCCGTTCTGACGCAGTTCTGAACCCGGTCATGGCCCGCCACCGCAGCTCCGCCGCACCGCTGGCATGGCTGTACGCGGCGCTGATCGTCTATGCGAGTCTGTATCCATTCGCTGGCTGGCGCATCCCTGGGGTGTCGCCGCTGGCGTTTCTGGGCTTGCCCTGGCCGCACTGGTGGACCTGGTTCGATCTCGTCACCAACCTGCTCGGCTACATCCCGCTCGGTGCGCTGGTGTTCGGCGCGCTGGTGCGCAGCGAGGTGCGCGTGCGGCCCGCGATGCTGCTCGCGTGTGCGGCCGGCGCCGGGCTGTCGCTGGCGATGGAGTTCTTTCAGAATTTTCTGCCGCAGCGCGTCGCGTCCAACGTCGACCTTGGCGTGAATGTGCTCGGCACCTTCGCGGGTGCAGCACTGGGCTGGGTGGTGCACGTGCGCGGCGGGGTCGAGCGCTGGCAGGTGGCGCGCGACCGCTGGTTCATCTCGCGCAGTGCCGGCGGTATCGCGCTGCTGCTGTTGTGGCCGGTGGGGCTGCTGTTCCCGCTGCCGGTGCCGCTCGCGCAGGGCCAGGTGCTGGCGCGCATGCAGGAGGTGCTGGCGCAGTGGGTCGAGGGCACGTCGATCGCCGCCTGGGTCGAGGGCTGGGCCGATGCCGACCTGGAGCGCACCGCGCTCTCGCCCGGCGGCGAATTCGCGCTGATCGCGCTCGGCTTGCTCGCGCCCTGCACGATCGCGTTCTCGGTCGCGCGGCCGGGCTGGCGCCGGCTGGTGCTGGTGCTGGGCGCGACGGCGCTCGGCTGTCTGGCGACGACGCTGTCGACGGCGCTCAACTTCAACCCGCAGCACATGCTGGCATGGAGCACGCCGCAAGCCCTCGCCGCGCTCGCCTTCAGCGCCGTGCTGGCCAGTCTCATCAGCGTGGTGCCGGGCCGTGCGGCGGCCGGCATCGGGCTGATCGTGCTGACGGCGCTCGTCACGGTTGTCGCGCAGGCGCCGGCCGATCCGTATTTCGCGCAGAGCCTGCAACTCTGGGAGCAGGGCCGGTTCATCCGGTTTCACGGCGCAGCGCGCTGGGTCGGGTGGCTGTGGCCTTACGCGGCCATCGTCTACCTGCTCGCGCGGCTGGGGGC
>Ga0307508_10000689_pt1 | contig 40499 bp, 51 predicted proteins | sample 9_EM_MG_FD_203089 | JGI IMG/M metagenome (GOLD analysis project Ga0307508, IMG submission 203089) | Populus trichocarpa ectomycorrhiza microbial communities from riparian zone in the Pacific Northwest, United States - 9_EM | ecosystem: Host-associated > Plants > Roots > Unclassified | place... | reverse complement strand
CACCAAACACTACCCCCGAAAAACCCACCTACAAGATCTAAGATTATTCCGTTGTGAATTATCGAAAGTAGCCTGATTACCTCTGATTCTCCCTACACTCCGGTTACGATACAACCCCAGTGTCACAGTGGTGGTATCAAAAGGGTAATCAGGCTACTTTCGATAATTCACAACGGAATAATCTTAGATCTTGTGTGTGGGTTCGGTGGTAGTGTTTGGCGAGGATGTTCGTGTTGGACTCTTTTCCTCGAGGGGGGTTTCCTTCTTCTTTTTATCCTCCAGGATACCCGAGTGAGACCGGGTGAGTCGGCCCCAGGTGCCTTCGAGGCCCTTGGCCACGAGGAGGATCCATTGGTCCTAGCTGGGGTACTGATAAGGGAGGTGGGGTTCTTTATGCAGCTCGGCGGGGTAACCGGAGTAAGGTTTCCCGTTTCCCTGCAATCTCCCCGCACCTCCGGGATTAAGACCCTAAGTCCGTCTCTTACGGCCGTAACTCTTAATCCCGTTCCTTATCTCCCGCCTAGACTCTCTGAACCCGAGGTTCACTTCCCAGCGGGTAGGGCCGGAGTAAGGTCTCTTCCGCATTCTGCTCACCTCTCCGGGGGTTTCTCTCACCGAGGGGTCTCTCTCTCCATCCGTTCGATATCCAAGTGTAACACTACCTCCTCCCCTCCTAGCCTCGTCCCGAGCGCTATCTTCTTCTCTATCTAAGTAGCCCGCCTCTTTCTGGCGATGGCGAGATCCCCTTGGCGCCGTGCTTTCTATCAGCGTCATGGACTGCAGTCCTCCACCCCTGCAGCCCTCCGGTGAGGCTAAGTCAAGCGAGAAACCCTCCTTCGGGAAAAACTCGCTCCCCTGTCATAGCACCACCCGTGGGTGCGCCTCACCGGCCCTCAGATCTGGGTGGTTTCCCGACCGGTCCAGGATCCTACTGTCGGAGTATTTGCCAAACGTGACGGGTCGCGGTTCAGTGATCTTGGCACATGGAAGGAGTGACCAAGCCCGAACAAGCCGATCGAGCCAATGGTGTACACACAGAGGTGTTTGATGTCTGATGCGCCCGCCCGGCCTTGCAAATGTCGATACTCTGTCGTATGGTTTTTGGGACGATTCCTCCGATACGTCGTTCGCCCGCGGCCGGAAGCATATGATGTTTTTCCGATTCTTTTCCACATGCAACGAGTGACTTTTGCGACTTAGGGTTCGTGCCCGGGCTTTCCCTCACAAGTGTTCAGACAGAGGTGTGTCGTACCGAACACCTACGGCTTCCGGTCGTCCAGGTTCGACGTTTCGGCGTGATCGTTGGGACGTAAACCTCCTCCACTGCGTCCCCTACCACCGGGCTCTCTGCCGCTGAGCCGGTGAAGCTATTCGGATAGCCGGTAGTCCCTCAGAGCGGCTGGATTCCTTCGATGAAACTCTTGGAGTTTCTCCAGGCCTCCTACTGAGAAGTTGTTGAAGGGCTCTTCTGTCCAATCCTTCTGTTCCGGATAGTCGAGCCATTTGACCAGGTAAAAAACCCGCTTCTTGTTTCCTCGTCCGCGTTCCGCCGATGCCATGACCTCCTCGACATCGTATTCCTCTGACTGCTCGATGTCGTCGGCTTCCAGTAACACTTTCGAAGGGTCCGGGGGGGGGGGTGGTGCTCGCTGGTCCGGTAGGGTTCGAGTAGCACAACATGAAAGACGTTATGGATCTTCCATTTTCGAGGCAGCGTGAGACGGACGGCTAACGGGGAGACTATTTTTTCGATTTGGAAGGGACCCTGATTTTTGTGATCCAACTTTCTCGAGGGCCGGCGTGTTTTGATGTTGCGGCCGCTGAGCATTACCAGGTCCCCTACCTGGTAGGCCGGCGGGGTTCCCCATTTTGGATCCGTGTAACGCCGCATCTGCTCCTGTGCCTCTTCCAACCCTTTCCGGGCTTCGTCGTGTATCGCTTGCATCCAGTGGGCGTATACCGTACTTGCCGGGTTGAGGGGTTCCGTTGACGCGGTTCCTACCGCCACCGGGTGGAAGCCGTAGTTAGCATAAAATGGGGACATACCGTTTCCCATGGTGGCTGAATTATTGTAGACGAATTCAGCCATTGGCAAGAGGCGCTGCCAGTCATCCTGCTCCGTGTTGACGAATGCTCGTAGGTAGGCTTCAATCCTCTGGTTGAGCCGCTCGGTTTGTCCGTCCGTTTGCAGGTGGAATGCCGTGGACATTCGGGGTCTGATTCCCGAGAGTCGCAGGAATTCCTTCCAGGTTTCCGAGGTGAATCGGGAGTCTCGATCCGATACTATATCTGCTGGTAGTCCATGGTGCTTCCATATTTCCCTGGCGAAGATGACCGCGAGGTCGGCCGCGCTTTTCTTTTCCTTTTTTAGTGGTAGGAAGTGTGCCATCTTTGTGAATCGGTCAATGACTACCCATAGTTGGTCGCACCCGTTCGACGCGGGGAGTTCCGTAATGAAGTCCATCGCTATGGATTGCCAGGGGGCGTACGGTGGTTCCAGTGGGGAGGATAGTCCATAGGGCTGGTGCCGAGCTGCTTTATTCTGCTGACACTTGGGGCAGCTTCTGACAAAGTCGATTATTCGTTCGTTCATTTTTGGCCACCAGAAGTTTCGTCGGATCAGTTCGATGGTCTTGTCCTGCCCCATATGCCCCGCTACCTTCGTGTCGTGCTCCGATTCCAGTATCCCGGAGATTAGCCCCATTGGTACCCACAGCAGATTCCGTCGGTATAAGACCCCGTCTTTCCAACTCAGTTCCTTGACCGTTCGGTCCTTCAGCAACAGTTCCCCTGCTGCCGCTGCCTGTTTCCTGGCCTGTTCGTAAACGTCGTCCTTTCTTCCTTCTTCCCTGACGTTTGTCAGGAAGTCCTCCGACCATCTTCTTGCGGGGAGGGACACCATCCTGGCTGAAGAGCATATGAAAGAGCGTCCCCTCCTTTCTTCAAGGTGATTTTTTCCTAAAACCGTTGTTATCGGCTGGTTTTCTATCCCCCCCTTTTCCGAGCGGTACTCCGGCCGCCTAGATAGTACATCTGGTTTCCCGTTTTGGGTCCCTGGGCGGTAGTAGATTCTAAAATCGATTCCGGCCAGCTCTTGTGCCCATCGTGCTTGTCGACGGTTGAGAACCTTTGTTGTGGTGAAGTATTCCAGGTTTTGGTGATCCGAGTATACTTCTACCTGGTGCGCGGCCCCCTCACAATACCGTCGCCAGTGCTTAAAGGCGTCCACTATCGCCAGAAGTTCCTTGTCGTGGATTTCGTAGTTGATTTCCGCCGGGGTGAACTTCCTTGAGTGAAAGGCGACTGGGTGGAGGCGGTTCTCTGCGTCCCGTTGTGACAGGATTGCTCCTAACGCGAAGTCCGATGCGTCCGATTCGACAATTACGGGTTTGGTTGCGTCGAAGTGTGCGAGAATTGGAGCTGTGGTGAATCGTGCTTTTAGTTCCCGGAACGCCGCTTCTGCCTCGGAGGACCATTTCCATTCCGGCCCGACCTCCTTTTTGGTTAGCTCCGTGAGGGGCCTTGCTACTCGGGAGTAGTCTTGGATAAACCGTCGGTAGAAGTTAGCGAATCCCAGAAACGACTGTACTTCCTTAAGCGATTTCGGTGCTTCCCATGACAGCACCGCCTCCACTTTTCCTTCCGACATTTTGATCCCTTCCCTCCCTATGATGTAGCCCAGGAACTCCACCTCCTGCGTTCTCCATACGCATTTTTCCGGAGAGACGGCGAGCCCGTTCTTTCGTAGCCTTCCCAGGACCTCTTTGACCAACCGGTCGTGCTCTTCTATTGTTTTGGCGTATATCACGATGTCGTCCATATATGCCAGTACCCCTACGTCGAGGACGTCGGACAGCAAGTGGTTCATCATGTCCTGGAAGGTGGAGGGGGCGTTGGTTAGCCCAAAGGGCATTACTTTGAATTCGAACAGGCCGTATCTTGTTCGGAACGCCGTTTTCCATTCATCGCCTTGTCGGATTCGGATTAGGTTGAACCCGTTCTTGAGATCTAGTTTCGTGAACCACCGGGCTCCCTGAACGCGGTCCTGTAATTCTTGCATGAGTGGCAAGGGGTATCGGTTGGGGATGGTTATTTTGTTGAGACCCCGATAGTCCACGCACAGTCGTAGGCCCTTTCCATTTGGTTTTGGGACGAACAGGATGGGGGATCCGGCCGGTGATGTTGAGTGTCGGATTTTACCCATTTTTTCCATTTCCCCGAGCCATTCTCTGAGTGCCTGTAGTTCGGATTCCGACAGGGGGTATATGGGTCCCCATGGCGGCGTGCTTCCTTCTTTCAGGTCGATTTTGCAGTCGTACTGCCGGTGTTCGGGGAGCGCGTCCGCTGCTTCCTTGCTCATGATCCCCATGAACTGCTGGAATTCCGGGGGTACTTGTTCGCCGGTGCCTTCTTGAATGGCCGAGACATATCCGATTGTTCTTGCTCCCGGCTCTGTTAGCACTGATTCGTCCCAGGTCAGGGAGAACTCGTTGGTTGCGACTTTGGTGCATTTTTCCAAGCATCGGGGGCTGTTGAACCGGACCTCCTCATTCGTCCATGCACCCTGAGGTGGGTGGTCTGTGATAAAGCTAAAGGGCAGGAAAATGTCGATGTCTGGGTCCATTACTGAGACCTCGAATTTTTCCCAGGAGTAGTGCTTCCGGTGCTGGAGTTTCATAACCTCCGTGTAGTACTGCCCGGCTCCGAGAACCCTTTCCCCTGTATAACTTTCGATGGTTCGTTGGTGTCGGTGCTCCCTTTTTCCCAGTTTTAGCTGCCCGGCCGTCCTCTCATTGACTAGGGCTATGGAACAGCCCGTGTCCAGTAGTACTCGTACGAGGTGCTTCGTTTCCCCTTGGTGTAAGTACATGGTGATAACGGGGCGAGCGTCTTGTTGTCTTTTTTTAGCGGGTCCCGTACCTGGTTCCTCGTTTTTCCATTTCTTGGTTGCCGCGTTTATTGGGTTGGGAGCCTCCGGGTGCAACCGTCCCAGGCTCCTTAAAAATCCGAGTCGGAGTCGTTCCAGGGGGCTGCTTCCAGCATTCGGGGTGGTTCGACTCCTTCTATCACCATGGGTTCCACGGCCGCCACTTTCTGCTGTTTGACCAGTCGTTCGGCCGGTTCGTTTGTTGCTTTTCTTTTCCCTCCGGCGGGGCCGGCCTTGGTTGATGCGGCCGCTGTTTTCCATGGTGCCGCCGGAAGGCTGGTTCCCTGGGCGGTGGTGAAGGCATAACACTCAAACGTTTTATGCCCTGGTCTTCCGCACCTCCAGCAGCCGTCCGTGGCCTTGTACTCCTCTTGTTCCTTGGGAGGAACTCCCTTCAGGGCAGTTTCCAGACTCACCCATGCCCTCTTTTTCCCGGCAGGGGCCTTCCCTGGCTCCGGGTGCTGCTGGGTCCTGGCTTCCCTCCCTTTCTCTTTTTCCTTTTCCTTTCTGGGATCCTTTCCCACTGGTTGGCTCTTTACCGCTTCTCCAGCCGTTTTCAGCGCCTTCTTCCTTTCCACCTGCAGGCCCGCTTGGTGGGTGGCCTGCAGGAATCCTTCGTCGTCCGCAAAGTCTCCCAAATAATGGGCGAATCGCATGTCCAGGACCGAGTCCGGCATTGCTAGGTCGACTTTTTCCCTGAGGGCTTCGCCTGTTGCTTGTGCGAAGTTATTGAGCGCCCGGAACTCCATTAGGTAGGCTCTGATGGACCCGTGGTATTTGAGCTGGCCCAGTTGGAGTTGGGCATCCGCGGCTTCTCGCTCGTTTTGGTATTCGGTCCGGATGGCCGCCGAGCAGTTGGCCCAGGTGTCACGTTCGCCCAACTCCCGGTACCGCTGGAGGTGCCATACCAGGGCGGTGTCAGACAGAAGGGTTCCGATCCAAGCGATCTTTTGCCGGTCCATGGTTTCCGGGTAGAACCCCAGATACATCGTGACCGATTCCCACCATTGGTTGAAGGCGGACGAGCTTTTCCTGTCGAATTTTCCCGGGTTCTCCATCTTTAGGCGGGAGGTCCGGATTTGGGTTTCAGCCGGTCGTCCTGGGAGCTGGGCCGCCGCGATTCCCGCTCCTACTAACCGGGCTATTTCTCCCGGGGTGAGCATTGTTGCTAGCTGCCCGGTCGTAGGTTCCCCAGTGTTTGGGGGGGGTCGTCCCGTGGGCAGGTTTTGTTCGTACAAGTCGTCGTCGCCTTCGCTCGGGGCCGGCGAGGGCGAGGGTGGTGCCGGCCTCCTTGGAGGACCTCGTGGCGGCTGGCCTCCTCCTCCTCCTGTGGCCGGGATCGCCGGGGGTCCTTGCCGCTTCCTCGTACCTCCGAGCATCGGGCTTCCCAACACTAGGCGGGTTGGGACTCCAGGTTGGACTTGTCCTTGCGGGGACGCCGGGAGGGGTACCGTGGTTGCCAACCTTGTCAGTTCTTCCCGGGCCCTGGCCAGCTGTTGCTCCAGCTCGGCCATCTTCCTGCGGTCCTCGTTTCCTTGCCTTTCGAGGACGTCGACCTTCTGCTGATGGTTAGCCGCCCATTTTTCAACGTTACCTTGAAATTCTGCCAGGTAGGTGTTCCTGGCCAGGTTTGCTTCCGACAGGAATGCTACTGCGTCGTGCATGCGGGTTACCTGGGTGGCTTGGTGCATTCGCTGCTCTTCCGCCTGTGCTGTTCGTTCGATGATAGCCTCCCAGACCTGTCGGGTGAATGCCTGGTATGCGTTAGCTGCCACCATTAACTCGTTTCTTACCCAGTCTCCCAAGATCAGCTCCTTGGCTTCTAGTTGCTCGTAGACGTATTGCACGCCTTGAGCCAGGCGGTTGTAGGCTGCCTCAATCCGCCGAATGCGCCGATCCGTTCGGTCCATGGTGTTGCCGCAGACGTCTAGTAGCTGGCGTAGGTCCAGTTCCGCCTGCTGCCGATGGTTGGCCATGGCCTACATCCAGCCCACCGGGTTGGCGATTCCCAGGGCTTCCTCCTGGGATTCTTCCTCGTTCGTGATCTGTAGGAGACTGCGGGGGGCCTCCAACCGGAGCATATTGTAGTCGGAAGTGGTAGACATTGTCGTAGGCTCAGTATAGGTCTAGGAAGTGTCCCGTATAGATGGTCTCGTCGTCTTGGAACTCGTAGTCGCAGATTTCCCGGAATTCGATTCCGTTGAAATTGGCGCTTTGTCGAAGCAGGGCGCAAGTGGACCAATATTGAGTGTACCAGTGCCAAGGCGTGATGTCGTCTAGTTCGACAGGGGCTGGTCCGTCGGCGTATTCGTTCCACTCGTTTTCTTCCCTTTCGGCAGTTGCCAATTCTTCGCTAATCGATCCAAAGGTATAGTCGAATTGGTAGCTCGACTGAGGTTCGAGGATCGTGGCTAAGTCGAGCAGGAAGAAGTGTTCTTGTTCGAATGAGGGCATGAAAGTAGAGTGATTTTGAGATTTAAGATTATAGTGTGACACTGGGGTTGTCTCGTAACCGGAGTGTGGTGGTATCAAAAGGGTAATCAGACTACTTTCGATAATTCACAACGGAATAATCTTAGATCTTGTGTGTGGGTTTGGTGGTAGTGTTTGGCGAGGATGTTCGTGTTGGACTCTTTTCCTCGAGGGGGGTTTCCTTCTTCTTTTTATCCTCCAGGATACCCGAGTGAGACCTGGTGAGTCGGCCCCAGGTGCCCCCGAGGCCCTTGGCCACGAGGAGGATCCATTGGTCCTAGCTGGGGTACTGATAAGGGAGGTGGGGTTCTTTATGCAGCTCGGCGGGGTAACCGGAGTAAGGTTTCCCGTTTCCCTGCAATCTCCCCGCACCTCCTGGATTAAGGCCCTAAGTCCGTCTCTTACGGCCATAACTCTTAATCCTGTTCCTTATCTCCCGCCTAGACTCTCTGAACCCGAGGTTAACTTCCCAGCGGGTAGGACCGGAGTAAGGTCTCTTCCGCATTCTGCTCACCTCTCCAGGGGTTTCTCTCACCGAGGGGTCTCTCTCTCCATCCGTTCGATATCCAAGTGTAACAGTATGCAACAAGAGTATTTGCTACGATGTTCCGTACCTTGACAGACAGCGTGACCGTGGTGCCATGACACGCATTGTCTGGACGCCATTTGCCCTGACACGGCTGCGCCCAGAAGGAAAATGCCCTGACACGGCTGCGTCCAGAAGGAAAATGTCCTGATACGCTCCGTCCGGTAAGCAGGTGGCATGGCGAGCTGTGTCCGGACGCACGGCGCCCTGGCATACGGCCTCCAAATGCATGGTGCCATGGCGAGCTGCGTCCGAATTCACATTGCCTGTGCGTTTCGCATTGGGTCCGGTATGTGCCCTGCCAGAGTGCGTCCAGGGCGTCCCGAGCGCCTGGTGCGTCCGGACACAGTCTGTGCGTCCGGATGCAGATTTTTTTTCCTGATGTCCGTCTAACATCAGGACTCGATCGCTGTGCCCAAGGAGAACACATGATCGCACTTGGCCGCCACGCGGCCAACACTCTACTTGCGGCAACAGGAGAAAGGACGCGCAAGCAGTAATAGTAAAGGAAAGGAAGACATACAACTTAATCAAGGGAAAACAATACTTGTAACGAACATGGGAGAAGGACGCATAAGCTCAATCAATGGGAGACAGCAAACGTAGCGGACAGGAGAAGGACGCACAAGCAACATAGAAGAAACAAAGAAGAGGGGTCTAGACCAGCCAGCGGTCGGGGATATTGCTACCGGAGCGATATGGAGGAGATCGGTCAAGGCGTCTAAGCGCGGAGGATGACTGTGGCTATGGTAGCGATAACGAGGACGAGCCACAGGGCGACAAGGGTGAGAGTGGCACCGGCACCGGCGCCAAGGAGCCTGTCGCGCCAGGTTCGTGACAGTATGTCCCCTGTCCACACCGAAGCTCCGGCGAGGTCATGTCGGGTTGTCAGGGTCCGGCGGCGGATGGGGGTGCGGTAGATGCAGACAGGCTGGCTAGCCTGCTGCCGGGCTTGAAGTTGTTAGTTCATTTGCTGTTGTTCGGTGATGATGGCTCCCAGGGTGTTGGTCATCTACTGGAGTTGCTGTTGGTCCGTGTCGTGGAACTCGTTCATCCACTGAGTGAGCATCCGGTGTACGACATGATTGCGACGGGTGTTCCAGGTGGTTGTTTGATGTATCATGGTGACGATTTCTCCCAGAAGGGTGAGTTGTTCATCCTGTAGTGCGGCGGTCATGGTTGATGCAGCGATGGGATCGGTGGCAGGGTCGGGAGCATGCCCCACCGAAGCGGCCTCCCAGTCTTCCTGTGGTGGCCTGATGTCGGCCAGGGGGTTCCGCAGGGCAGCGGCACTGCAGTAGAGGTGGTGGTTTTCCATGTTGACAAGGAACCGGCATTCGGGGCAGACCCGCGTTCTCTTCTGCCAGTCTGCACAGGCTTTGCGTGGGTTTAGGTGTTGGTTGCGGATTACCTCCGCTAATTTGAATGGATGGGCGTGAGCTGCAGGGCCGGTGGTTGCGCCGGTGGCAGTCGTTTCCTCGTTGCGGGTAGTAGTTGTCATCTTTCATCTGGCGGTGAGTGTCGCAGTAATCGTCGTAGCAGGCGGTCCAGTGTAGGGAGGCATGATCGTTGGCGCGGGGCTGTCCCCCAGCAGACAGAGGGGGTGAAGGTGCTGGTGGAGGGGCATTCCATCTGTCCGTGGTGGTGGCATTGGCGGGAATGCCCCAATTGTTATCATGTATGTTTCAGTGTTGGCTTGCTCGGTGTTGGTGAAGGTCCAACCTTTGTTGGCATCAACAGTGGCGGTGGTAAACATATTTTTAGTTTGGAGGGGATGGTTTCTCTGGGTATTGCTTGTGGAATTGCTGGACGTTGTCGGGCAAGTTTTCGAAGTTGTGGGTAGGATACCAGGTACGATCCGGGTCGTGGAAACCGGTCCACTTGACTCAATACTGGATCTGGTTTCTGTGGTGTCGCGAGTCGAGGATTTTCTCCACTTCCCACTGTTGCTGTTCTTGGATGATAATGGGAGGTAGTGGCGGCTGGTGATGTCCGGGGATAGGTTCTGTACTGGCTGTGGGTTCGAGGAGGCTGATATGGAAAACTGGGTGGATTTTGACAGTGGCTGGCAGGTCCAACTTATAGGCGCGTGAGCCTACTTTCTCCAGGATGGTATACGGGCCTATTTGCTTATGGTCCAGCTTGTTCGATGGTTGGGTTGTTTGGATGTGTTTTCACCGCAGCCAGACTTTGTCGCCTGGGTTCAATACCGGGTCCGGATGTCGTGCTTTGTTGGCCTGCTCCATTAGAGCCATTTGCGCTTCTTTGATTTCTGCTCTGAGGTCCTCATGCAGCTTCCTTAATGCCTCAACATATTCTGATACTTCATCTGTTTCGTCGTTCCTGGTGCCGAGGTCTGGCAGAAATCGCGGGTGGTATCCATAGTTGGCAAAGAAGGGGGTTATTTTTGTGGTTCCGGTTTGGGTGTTGTTGTAGCAGAATTCGGCAATTGGCAGTAGTCTTTCCCAGTCGTCCTGTTGATAGTTGCAGATGCCCGGAGATACTGCTCCAGGGTGGCATTGGCCCTTTTTATTTGTCCGTCTGTTTGCGGGTGGAAGGCTGTACTGAGGTTGCGTGATATCCTGAGTGCTTCCATTACTCGTTTCCAAAAGTCTGAGGTAAACAGGGACCCTCTGTCTGATGTAATACTGCTTGGCAATCCGTGGGGTCTGATTATCTGTCGGAGGAAGTGGTCTGCTAGGTCTTCGGGGTTCATGGTGCCATGGCAGGCGACGAAGTGTCCCATTTTTGTAAGGCGATCCATTATTACCCATAACACGTCTTTTCCGTTGCTTGTTGGCAGCGTAGTGATAAAGTCCATTGATATTGTGTCCCATGGCCAGTGTGGGAGTTCGAGTGGCTTTAGCAGTCCAAATAGCACATGTCGGATTGGCTTGATGCGATGGCAGGTGTCACAGTGGTCGACGTATCTGTGGACGTACTTTTATTATCTTGGCCAGTAGAAATTTCGGCTAACGAGTTCCCGGGATCTTGCTCAGCCCGGGTGTCCCGCGGCTTGCGCGTCATGGTGGTCTCTTAATATGCAAAGTCGCAGGGTATCGTAGTCAGGGATCCATATGAGGCCGTCGTACATTAGCAATCCGCTGTTTTCCTCGCATAGCCCTAGCGCGATCTTTCCGTCACGGTTGGTCCCATTTGCCTTTTTCCTCCAGATTTCTTGGATCTCGTTATCTGCGGCACTTAGTGTCCGGATTTCGCTCAGGAGCTCTTTGTCTATTTCAAGGCTGATGGTTTCTGTTGTATTGGCTTGGAGTACTTTGACATGGTTATCGATTCAGGGTGCCTCAAAAGCTTCTTTGGGTAACAGGATTCGGCCGTGGTTCTGCTGATGTTTCATATCCCCTTCCCTGGGAGAGTCTCCTGACTCTGTAGACAGGATGTCTGGCTTGCTGGCCAATTTCCCGGGTCGGTATTTGATCATGAAGTCATAGTTGGCTAGTCGTTCGCCCCACCTGGCTTGCCGTAGGTTAAGGTCTTTCTTCGTTTTCCAATATTCGAGGTTCTTGCAGTGGTCCATGAGAATCGTGATTTTGGGTCCCATTGTTTTGCAATAAGTATCCCATTTTCGTAGTGCGTCTACGATCGCTAGTAGTTCCTTGTCGTGAATATCGTAGTTGTGCTCTGGATCCTTGAGCTTTCTTGAGTAGTATGCCACGGGGTGTAAGATCCCTTTTTCGTCGGGTTGTGAGCAGATTGCTCCTATGGCGTAATCTGAGGCGTCTGTTTCGATGGTAACAGGTCTTTCCAGATCGAAGTGTTGTAGTATAGGTTCCATGATCATTGCTTTCTTGAGTGTCTCAAATGCCTCTTGTTGTTTATCATTCCATTCCCATCCTTTTTCCTTTCTTGTGAGGGAGGATAGGGGTGTTGTGATTTTGCTGTAGTCTCTGATAAAGCACCGGTAAAAGTTGGCAAAGCTGAGAAAGCTCTGGATTCCTTTGACGTTTGTTGGTTCCTTCCATTCTTTGATGGTCTGGATTTTTTCTTCGTCCATTTGCAGTTACTGTGGTGATATGACGTATCCCAAGTATTCTATATCTGTCGTGTGGAATTCGCATTTGGATGCTTTCAGCATGAGCCCAGTTTCCTCAACTCGTTTCAAGATTGTCCGGACGTGCCTTCGGTGGTCTTCCAGATTTTGCGAGAAGATGAGGATGTCGTCCAGATATGCCACACAGAAGATATCAAGGTATTCGCTCAGAATCTCGTTCATCCATCGTTGGAACGATGCCGGTGCATTGGTCAACCTGAAAGGCATGACACAGTACTCGTATAGTCCGTACTGGGTTCAGAAGGCTGTTTTCCATTCGTCTCCTGCTGCGATTCGGAGGTTGTAGTAGGCGTCTCAGATATTGAGTTTGGTGTAGATGGTGGAACTGGATAGTTGATCCAGAGACTCTCCGATTAATGGCAATGGTGTCCGGTCTTTGATTGTGATCTCATTCAGTTGTCGATAATCCACACATAGGTGTAGTCCCCCGTCCTTCTTCTTGACAAAGTGTATTGGCGCCCCAGCCGGAGAGGTGGATGCCCAAATCCATCCCTGCTTCTCATTGACTTCTAGGTATTCCTTGAGAGCCTTCATTTTTTCTTCATTCAGGGGTCGTAGGGGCTCGTACGGGGGCATCTTTCCATCCTCCAGTGGAATGTGGTGGTCGTGAGTACGGTGGGGCAGAGATGCTGTCGATCCTTTTTCGGTGAATACTTCGAGGAACTTGTGATATTCCAGCAGAATTGAATTTTGGAGTTTTCCTTGATTTTGTTGATGACGGTCTGGCATACTTCCCATGGGTCTGTTTCGCCAATCTCCCAATTTTCCAGTGTTTTCCTGTAGTATTGCTCTGTGGCCTTTTCCTCCGGGACCGTGTTCGCTCTTGGTGAGCTAGGTAAGCATTTTTCGGCGCAGTGGTCCGAGTGGAATTTCACAGTATGATTTTTCCACCCTATCACCGGGTCATGGAGCTTGAGCCATGGAAGTCCTAGGATGATTGGCGCATTTCCGATTGTGATGCAGTGTAGCTGGATGTCTTCCTCGTGATGATTGATTGTGAGGTGGACTTGGGCGTTGTGGGTTACCGGCCTGCCGGTGACCTCGCTCCCGTCCACAGTCAGGATCCGTCTTGGTGTCACTTTTTGCTGCATTGGGATTCTGCTTGCTTCGGCATAAGCCTTGTCGACAAAGTTCTTGGATACCCCGCTGTCCACTAGGATGGTGGTGTTGTATTCGTTTCTGTCGGTTCCTAAGATTCATACTTTGATCATGATCTTTTCTTCGCGGTCGTACCTGGTTGTTTGTATTCTGTAGGGTGGGTCTGGTTCTGCAACAGGTTTCTCCCTCAGGTGGCTGTTGCCTAGGCCTATTCCCAAGGGCTGTCGTTTCCCGCCGGTTCGGATTCTTTCCCTGCTTCATTGTTTATGGTGTCTTCTTCGTACGTGGCTTCTGCTGCCCGGTATGGCCTCCTCCATGGGACTCGTGCTTTCTTGGGCTGGGGGCATTCCTTTGAAAAGTGCCCCTTATTCCCGCAATTGTAGCATTTGTCCATTTGTGGTCGTTGGGGAAACCGGTTCAGCATTCTAGGTGCAAACTTGAATCATCAGGTGGCGTCTAGGTCTAGCGGGTCCCCCAGCGGTACTGACGACGGTTCTTTCGTGTGGACATAGAAGCGCGCTTCTGGGCTAGTTGCAGGTCGTCGATTAATGACTCCGAGGTTGCATAGGTGGCTATCCGTTTTAATGGCCGTGGTGGCATAGTCCACCAGAACGGTGGCTGGTACTTCGTTTATGACCAAGTGCCTTTTTACTTCTGGGTGTAATCCATCTCGAAATCGAGCGATACACACGTTGTTCACATATGGGAGATCTGCTTTAATTCGCTGGAATTCCGCCCAATAGGTTGCTGCTGTTCGGTTTCCCTGCTGGATTTTCTGGAATTTCTCGAATGCTATTTCCTCAGCGTCTACTTGGCCGAAAGCATGCCTCATGTTGGTTTTCAGTTCTTCCCATGTTAGGTTGATTCCTCCTTCCTGGTTGAGAAAAGTTTCCACCCAGTTCCATGCCACCCCTTGGAGTAAGGAGGATACATATCCCGTCTTTTCTCATCGTCGTCGAATCGGTTCCCCTCTGTCCTGAACTTTAGCTCACACTAAGCCAGGAATGTTTTGAATTTTGCTTTTTCTCCTTCGAACGGTTCAGGGTCCCGGAGCTTTGGGTAACTCTTCTGCGGCAGTCTGTCGTGTGCTGCTAAGAGTGTTTGCAACATCTCCGTAGTTAGCAAGTGGGGTCCGCTTCCCCCCGTGCCTGATCCTTCCGCCATTCTTCTAGGTTGTTCTGGTGACTCGGGTGTCTGTGGTCTTGATTGTGGTTCTGGTGTCACAGGGCTCAGGGCCCGCTGGTCGTCGGGGACTTCCCTGAATTCTCAGAGGTTGAGGGGATCCTCGGAGTCTTCATTGTAGGACTCCACTATGGGTGTTGTCTTGCTACGTCAGGTGTCGATTTGGAGATGCAATCTAGTGTCAAGATCCTGCCTTGACTACTCTGTGCTGCTCGACAGGTAACATAGGCTCGGTTTCTTCAGGGCAAGCTCATAGTCACACTTCCGGCGTACTCAGGCGCCACTCGTAGTCACACTTCCAGCGTACTCACATGCCGCTCGTAGTCTCCCGGTATCCGTCATGCCCAGCGTGGTCTCGTCGCGGTCTTCTCACACGCCTTGCGTGGGCTCGTTGTTCTCGCGGTATCCATCACACCTGGCGTGGTCTTGTCGTGGTCTTCTCACACGCCTTGCATGGGCTCGTTGTTCTCGCGGTATCCGTCACACCTGGCGTGGTCGCGTCGCGGTCTTCTGACACACCTTGCGTGGGCTCGTTGTTCTCGCGGTATCCGTCACGCCTGGCATGGTCTTGTCGTGGTCTTCTCAGGGGTGGTGGTCACAGCGCCGGTTCACGGGTAGAGAGAGGTAGGTCTGTGGAGAGAGATAATATGCGACTTCAATCAATTGCGCTCAGTACTACAGACTATATGTGCTCCTCCAACCGTACCACCCCCATGGAGCTTCCATCTTTCCCGTTACCACCGAAAAGTAAACGCACAGCACCAAAGGAATCGTAAAAGCATGGCACCAAAGAAATCGTAACAGCGAGTGACCATACAGAAGGACTCATGACAACCCATCCTCCCCATTGGCCGAAATCAAAGCGTTTTGTGGGTACATTATAAAGGAGACTTGCGGTAGAAGGAAACTTCGGTAAAGGAGGCAGTGCAATACCTTTACCTTTTGAGCGCTCTCTAGGCGGCCATCGTCATGTCAGTGGTTGCCACGTTGTCGCGGCGCATTCCCAGCGTGATCTTGACATAGGTGGAGCAGCTTCGGTCGGAGGCTTTGTGTGGTTGTAGGCAGTTGGCGCAGCGGATCGGTGGGTGGTTGCACCAGTGCCCTGCTCTGCAGTTCGTTATCGCACACGGATAATTCTTGGTGGGGTGGGGTTGTGCACACACAGCACAGGGGTGGTTGCTGGCGGTGCAGTGTTGCGTTGGGTGCCCAAAGATCTGGCATTTGTTGCATTGGGTGGCGGGGCCGAAGGTGATGTATTCGGCAATAGTGCATTCGCGGTTGAACATGGCGAGGCTGGTAGCACTGAGAGACTTCATTGTCATCTCACCTATAAAGGTGACGATCATGGAGGAGGCCTCTTTACCCTGGCGGCGTTCAGGGCTGGTGAGCCAACGCGGTGTCTGGCCCATTCGGAGGGACGGGTAGGATGATTCGATTTCGGTACGGGCGGATTCTGGTGTGGCGGTGGTCGGGATGCCGTGGACGATGAAACGGGTCCATCGCCAGCTGACCCTAGACAATGCGATTGGGAATTCGTGGAGTGCCTTCTCGAGGATGGCTAGGTATGGTTCGTAGCTGGTGCTCAGGTGCTGAGGCGCGACCATGAAAATGAGGTTGTTGGTGGCAGTGATGTTTGCCAGGATGAGGGGCGGGTGTTCGATGTCGGCATGGGTCGTGATGGTCTTGTTGGCCACTTGGAGTGCGCGGTCTGCGGCCTCCTTGCGGTCGTTGGGTACAGTCGTGAGGCTGAAGATTATCAGCCTGTCCGCCGTCGGGTAAGGCTTCGGGAGGATCGTCTCCTTCCTGGCCTTTTTCTTGCTCCTGACCTCTGTAAACTCCCTCAGCTGTTTTTCTGCTACCTGTGCGTAGGTTGGTGCAGGACCTGGGGGAGGCCTGGTGGTGGTGGGTGGCTTCTGGCGTTGTTGGGGGAGTGCCGGCACAACCCTAGGGGCTACGGGGGCACCGGCGGAGATAGGGCGTACGGATAGGGTGGCGATTTGCTCCGAGAGCTTGGTGATGGTGTTGGTCAACTGGGAGATTTGTTTCTGCATCTCCAGGTCCCTCTCCTTCATCTCTTTGAGGCCAGGGATTTTGACGGTAACTGATTGCTTTGCGAATTGGTGTGTCATTTCGGCGCGGATGAAATGGCAAATCGGTTCAAGTAGCCATTCAGTGGTGTCGTTGGTAGCGGTGGTGTGGTCCAGTTCGGATTTCCATGCAAGGAAACTGGCCAGTGTGTCGGTATCGTGGTCCCAGTCGGGCGCATAGTCCAACTCTGCATTGAACATGTCGAGGGGGATGCTCTGTTGTGGGGTTGGGATTGGGGGCGGTGGTGGTGTGAATGTGATTGGTGGTGGGGTGGAGGAACTCCCCCCAAGCAATGGGTTTGTTGTTTGGCTAGCTTTGCCCTTTGTCATGGAGGCAAAGATGGTTGCCATGGTGATGCAGAGTTTTCGTGGACAGGTGTCCACTTTCCGGAGTGGGGGTGGGCGTTGTTCGGTTACCGGGCGACCGCGACGTGGAGCGAAATCGTGCGGGCAGCAACAACAAAGAAGTGACAGGTGGCCAGCGAGTTCGTAGATGGAAAGACCGTGGAGTTATGAAGCTCCAGAGGGTATTTCCAGCGAAATCGGTGGTGGGAATAAAAAGTTGTTTGGCGGTGAACGAAAATTTTGCGGTGGAGTGAAGGATAATAGATTGCGTGAAGAAGAATCTCCAGACTAGCTACCACACCCTTCCTTTATACTTTTCCTTCCCTCTGTGGAATCACAGCTTGTCCGCAAGACTGACACAGTTCCTCCGTCTAACATCATGACTCGATCGCCGCGTCCAAGGAAAACACATGATCGCACACGGCCGCTGCGCGGCCAACACTCTACTCGTGGCAACAGGAGAAAGGACACACAAGCAGTAACAGTAAAGGAAAGGAAGACTGACGTACAACTTAATCAAGGGAAAACAATTCTCGTAACGAACATGGGAGAAGGACGCGCAAGCTCAATCAATGGGAGACAACAAACGTAGTGGACAGGAGAAGGACGCACAAGCAACATAGAAGAAACAAAGGAGAGAGGTCTAGACCGGCCAGCGGTCGGGGATATCGCTACCGGAGCGATATGGCGGAGATCAGTTGAGAGGCCTAAGCGCAGAGGATGACTGCGGCTGCAGCTGCAGCAGCGGATACGAGGACAAGCCACAGGGTGACAAGGGTGAGATTGGCACTGGTGCCGGCGCCAAGGAGCCTGTCGTGCCAGGTTCGTAACAGTCGCAGCGCCGGTTCATGGGTAGAGAGAAATAGGTCTGTGGAGAGAGATAATAGATTACGTGGAGAAGAATCTCCAGACTAGCTACTGCGCCCTTCCTTTATACTTTTCCTTCCCTCTGTGGAATCACAGCTTGCCTGCAAGACTGATACAGTTCCTCCATCTAACATCATGACTTGATCGCCGCGCCCAAGGAGAACACATGATCGCATTCGGCCGCCGCACGGCCAACACTCTACTCGCAGCAACAGGAGATAGGACGCATAAGCAGTAACAGTAAAGGAAAGGAAGACTGACGTACAAATTAATCAAGGGAAAACAAAACTTGTAACGAACATGGGAGAAGGACGTGCAAGCTTAATCAATGGGAGACAACAAACATAGTGGACAGAAGAAGGACGTGCAAGCAACATAGAAGAAACAAAGGAGAGATGTCTAGACTGGCCAGCGGTCAGGGATATCGCTACCGGAGTGATATGGCGGAGATCGGTCGAGGCGTCTAAGCGCGGAGGATGACCGCGGCTGCAGCAGCGGAAATGAGGACGAGCCACAGGGCGATAAGGGTGAGAGTGGCACTGGTGCCGGCGCCAAGGAGCCTGTCGCGCCAGGTTCGTGGCGGCAACCACATCTCGGACGAGGAAGCAGGCGACCTCCAACGAGCGAGGTAATCGGGGCGAGCGTGCTACGGCGCGTGGGGTCGTTGCAGTAGTGTCAGCTGCTCAGGTGGCCCCATTTCTCCCCGTTTCCTGCACTCACCCGCTGCCTCGCCCCCGGCGTCTGTACTGCCCTGCTCGTCCTCATCAGCTGCTTGCACTTCTCCGCTCCTCGGTGTCTGCTTCTTGCACTTCCCCGCTCGTCATCATCAGCCTTTTGTACTTCCCCACTCCTCGGTGTCAGCCTTTTGCACTTCTCCGCTCCTCGGCGCCACCCTCGTATTGTGCCGAGTGCCATTCAGTTCTGCTTTTGGCTACACTTTCTGCACCCTCCCCTCAATCCGGTTTTACCAGCAATGAGGTTTGGCGTGCATCAGGAAAAAAAAATCTGCATTCCAATGGAGACCGGCGTTAGAGGCGTTGAGAGTGTTGGGAAAAATATTTGATTCCAATTTGGCGTTGATACGCAGTTGGCATGCCAGTAACAGACAACACGTAGCCTCTCCGTCCAAACGCTATACCAGGTGTGGCATTTACTATCCATGCAGAATACCTTACTCATTTCCGTTGGAAGGTAGTCCGGAGGTCGAATTATCCTGTCCACGTAGCGCTTCCACCCAAACGCTATGCCAGGCAGTGCATCTACAACCCGCACTGAATACCTTACTCATTTCCGTTGGAAGGTAGTCTGGAGGTCGAATTATCCTGTACACGCAGTGCTTCCGACCAAACGCTACGCCAGGTAGCGTATCTACAACCCACGCAGAATGCCTTACTCATTTCCTTTGAAAGGTAGTCTGGAGGTCGAATTATCCTGTCCACGCTCTGCCGAATACACCACCTGGTGGAGTGTGTGTTATTCTGGCAATACGCGCCTCTCGGCCATTAATTCAATACTTGACGCATGGTATTTGGCACCGCAAGGTTGTTTTAGACGTAATACAATACAATAAGATAGCTGACTACAGTCAAAACAGAGCAATCGTTCAACACAAGGAGAAATGCCATTCCAGAGGCTAGTAAACCTCTTTCCAAGTAGCTAAATCAATGTGGCTGTTCACTATCCATCCTTTATTTGCGATTCCCGAGCAGCTGGGTTCTTCTGGAATTAGATGCGCTGCGCCAGCAATGGTATCACTGCTGATCACAGCGTAGCCTCTGCCCGCTGAAGGTGTAACCACTTTCACCATACCAGACGCTCTTTCAGGTGTACATCAGGAAAAAAAATCTGCGTCCGGACGCACCAGGCGCTCGGGACGCTCTGGATGCACCCTGGCAGGGCACATACCGCTCCCAACGCGAAACGCACAGGTAATGTGAATTCGGACGCAGCTCGCCATGGCACCGTACATTCGGACGCCGTATGCCAGGGCGCCGTGCGTCCGGACGCAGCTCGCCATGGCATCTGCTTACTGGACGGAGTGTGTCAGGGCATTTTCCTTCTGGACGCAGCCGTGTCAGGGCATTTTCCTTCTGGACACAGCCATGTCAGAGCAATTTCCTTCTGGGCACAGCCGTGTCAGGGCAAATGGTGTCCGGACGATGCGTGTCATGGCACCACGGTCACACTGTCTGTCAAGATACGGAACATCGTAGCAAATACTCTTGTCGCATTCGCAAACACGCAGCAGGTTCCAGGCATAGTGACTCAGTCCAGTTCTATTCATTCTATATAATGTACATCTATATATACTACTGCCATACTTCGCGCGGAAACAAAGGAAAGTTGGCAAATACGACACGACGCGATGAGCACAACGCGATGAGCACAACGCGATGAGCACAATGCGATGAGCACAACGCGATGAGCACAACGCGATGAGCACAACGCGATGAGCACAACGCGATGAGCACAGCGCGATGAGCAAGATGTGATGAGCACGACGCGATGAGCACGACAACTATGAGGAGGATGGCGATGAGCACGCCGCCGGTGGCAAGGACAATAGCAAGTAGGACGCGGTGAGTATGATTGTGAGCTTTGTGACATGGTTAGCGCAGCTCTCAGTGTGACAGAGACACTGGGAAGTTGTACAATACACAGTGAGGAGTACAATGTCAATGAGGGTGCCGGCGGCGAGAACGATAGCAGGTAGGACGCGGCTAGTGTGGCAGCGAGTAGGACGCGGTGGGTATGGGAGTGAGTAAGACGCGACGATTATGTGGCGAGCTTTGTGACAAGGTTAGCGCAGCTCCCAGAGTGACAGAGACACCGGGAAGTTGTACAATACACAGTGAGGAGTACGATGTCAATGAGGGTGCCAGCGGTGAGGACGATAGCGAGTAGGATGTGGCGAGTAAGTCACGGCGAGTATGATGGCGTCAAAGACGCAACAAGTACGATGGCAATAGAAAGCGCCAAGCCACTACTAATGCTTGCGCTTTCGCAAGGTTAGGCTCACTCATCACTCATAGATAGACCCCTTTTTTCTTCTCCTTTCACCTCGTCCTACTCGCCGACATTTTTCTAATTGACATCTTACTCATTGCGCCTTTCTCACCATCATACTCACCGCGTCTTACTCGCTCTCATACTTGCTGCGTCCTACTCGCCCACACTCGCCACGTCCTACCCCCTATCGTTCTCGCCGCCGGCACCCTCATTGACATTGTACTCGTCACGTTGTATTGTACAACTTCCCACTGTCTGTCACTCCGAGAGCTGTACTAACCATGTCACAAAGCTCGCCATCATACTCGCCGTGTCTTACTTGCAATCATACTCGCCGTGTCTTACGCACACTCATACTCGCCGCGGCCTACTCGCTATCGTTCTCGCCGCCGGCACCCTCATTGACATCGTACTCCTCACTGTGTATTGTACAACTTCCCGGTGTCTCTGTCACTCTGAGAGCTGCGCTAACCTTGTCACAAAGCTCGCCACATAATCGTCACGTCTTACTCGCTCCCATATCTGCCGTGTCCTACTCGCTGCCACACTCGCCGCGTCCTACCCGCTATTGTTCTCGCCACCGGCACCCTCATTGACATCGTACTTGTCACGTTGTATTGTACAACTTCCCGCTGTCTGTCACTCTCAGCGCTGCACTAACCATGTCACAAAGCTCGCAATCATACTCGCTGCGTCCTACTTGCTATCGTCCTCACCGCCGGCGGCGTGCTCATCGCCATCCTCCTCATAGTCGTCGTGCTCATCGCGTCGTGTTTATCTCGTCGTGCTCATCGCGTCGTGCTCAACGCGTCGTGTCGTATTTGCCAACTTTCCTTTGTTACCGCGCGAAGTGTGGTAGTAGCATATATAGATGTACATTAGATATAATGAATAGAACTGGACTAAGTCACTATGCCTGGAACCCGCTGTGTGTTTGCGAATGCGACAAGAGTATTTGCTGCGATGTTCCAACCCTTGACAGCCAGCGTGACCACGGTGCCATGACACGCGTTGTCCAGATGCCATTTGCCCTGACACGGCTGTGTCCAGAAGGAAAATGCCCTGACACGGCTGTGTCCAGAAGGAAAATGCCCTGACATGCTCCGTCCAGTAAGCAGATGCCATGGCGAGAGGCGTCCGGATGCACGGTGCCATGGCGAACTGCGTCCGAGTTAAGCAGGTTGCGTCCGAAGCGTCCAGAGCATCTAATGCGTCCGGACGCTCAGGACGCAATTTTTTTTTTTCCTGATGTACCGCCTGCAGCTGGGGTCGTTGTTTGGACGAATGTGCACCAAAAGTGTACTCTGCCGGCGGAAAGCTTAAAGAGCTTTAAAAGACAGTACTGCAGGCACCCTTGAAGCGCACCATATGCCGGTTCTTGATGCTGACGTTGGTTGGAAGCCTTGACCCATACCCAGTCATGGCAAGCTGGTTGACCGTACCAGGATTTTTCACCTGTGCATCAAACGTATTGAATCTTCTGCTCACCGTACATATTGCTGAGGGGCACTCGTATTCCATGGTAAATGTTTACCGCACACTGAAGTAGGTCTTCAGGACCAATTTTGATCTTCCTGGATTGAAGAAAGCAATTCGTCTCGTGGCGTATCGTATTTTGAAGGTGGTAATCAGGTACAGATTCGAGTAGCTTAGCGAAGGTGACGATCTTTGCCTGTCTGGAGGAGTGTTGCTCCAAAGTAAATTTCACACCAGGTAAGGAATCTTCAATGGTGTCTCTACCACTCTAGGTTTTTTCACCTCTTGTCGCAGCAATATTGAGTCGCTGTATAGCAAATGCATCACTGTGTTGGTAGTATTCAATTATTTGTCTGTAGATATAGCCAGACCGGTTCGACTTGTTGTATGGATCCTTCAGTTGAGTACGGTGCGAGCTTTCTCCAGTCTCGGTAGACCACTGCTTAAGAGATCCATAGTGTCGTATCTGCTCCCCAAAATGAAGTAGCTGATGAATCTTGGGAAAGTTAAAATCACTACCTTTCTCGTGGTATTTAACCATTTCAGTGTCGATAAATGTCTGCCACTCCTTGCGCAGTCTTTCCTGCTCGGTGCCCGCTTTTCCTTGCATCGCTATATCTCGCTGCTGGATCAATATCTTCCGATACTCCTTTCCCTGGTCGGATACCTTCTTTGTGACCCGGAATTGGCGGAAGACATGCTTGGAGGTGTGAAAGCATTTCAGAGCCTCGTCCATGAGTCCCAACGTCTCTTCATCATGGGATTCGTATTGAGCATAGAAGTAGAACTCCACTAGAGCTCGGCATCACTCTATTGCCTCATTGAAAATGCCATGTTGGGAAGGGGATGGATTTCGTAGAGCGCAGTGTAACACTCCAACCAGAAACCGAGACATGGTCTTGATCTCCTTACTCTGCCAACTTGACACCTCCCCGTATGCCTTCTGAGGTTGCGCCATATTCAGATATGGTGGTACCGATAGCCAGATGTTGTTGAACTCCTCAAGATGTTTATGCTGCTTGAGAAAGTTGTGTAGCCATCCCAGGAGGTACTTCAACATTCCCAGCTGCAGTGTATGCAACAAGTCGGGTTTTGGGAGGTCACTGACAATGCAGTCGAGATGCCTGAGAACATTCGAACCTTGATGGACCTCGTGACGAGTAAGATGTGCCTTTGCTGCTGGGGTATCCATATCGTAGAGCCTTCTGTACAGGGTGTGATCCCAACACTCACAAGGTTTGACCGGAAATTCGCCCATTTCTTCGGGTGGGCATTCGCACCAGTAGCAAATGCCATTCTTGATGTTGTGAAGGTCTCGGTGTTCTGGGTAGTCAGCGATCCAGACGGCGGGTGATGCAACACAACGCCTGAAGTAGTCATCAGCACATCTTGTATAGAATATGCGGCGGTCCACATCCATTAAGGGTCCGAGAACATGACGTAAGATGTATTGCTGTATCATTCGATTGTGCTCCTTCTGAGCATTATATTTAGAGGTGGGAACGTCACGCATCTTAATCGGGATTGGTAGAAGAGCTATTAACAATATGCCGTGGTAGCTGGGTGCCATTCTGATAGTGGTTGATAGGTTTCCGATCGTCATATATACCGGCCACGCTTTCTTGTCACTGTAAAAATTTGTTAGGTGTGTTGCATCGGAAAAGAAAATCATCAGTATGACGGTATCGCCGTTGTCTAGGGAGCTCTGTACGATTGTCAGAAAGCCGTACACACCTCCAAGAGTACTGATTACTAGGGATGGTTCCAACCTGCTGTTCCCACCACCAGTCTGCGGTGTGCATCTTGTCATAAGTACGTCTTCCATCCTCTTCAAACCGTTGCTGAGGAGCATATGAAAGATGATCTGCATATGCTGGCTGCTTGAGAAGCCACTTCGCATACTCGATAATGTCTCAATGCCAGAATTTGATCGGCTCTTTGGCATGCTGTGCGTTCCAAAAGACATTTTCCAAGTGGCTTCTCTGCCATGAACTGGCTCCTAGTCCGTCCTCCATTTGATTGAGTATCTGCCGTAAACAGTAATTGGACTTGAGCGAAGTCTTTATCTCATCCTTGACTCCAACCCTCCCTTTTAGCATTTTGTCAATGCTCTTTGCGCTGAACTTCTCAACTATCACCATCTTGGCAAAGTTGAACTCTTCTTCGTTGGTAAATGGGTAGTATGGATCTTCGTTGGCGTGCGTGAACTCATCGGGTCGAGGGATGTAAGTGCAGGGAAGGCCAGCATTGGCGTATGTGTGCACGGTAGGGGCAGCTTTCAACTCGCCTGCTGGTAAGTTTGTGGATTCAGTGCAATCGTCGTTGCCAGCTTCGTAACTAAGTTGGCTATTCGGGAGCCAGGTATGTGAGGAAGAGCGTATGTGCTTCGTGGGCTGGTCTTTGTCGTGCGGAGAATTAGCTTGTCATTTTTTCGATGCCCCAAGTTCTGACCAGTATTTTGGATGGTCTTTTTCGATGTGTTTGTGGAGCCATGTTCGCAGTATAAATCTCCTAAAACAGTATGTACACAGTAGGCTCGAAACCCATATTTGTGACATAATTCTGGTGTGATGGGTGAATGCTGAAGATAGTTAGTAATGCTTGTTGTTGGCGAGTGGAGAAGTGGCATTATTTTCTTTGTTAAAATTATAAGGAGTTTGATTATTAAACAATATAATTCCTAACTGACTAGTACTAAGTGGGTAATAGTAGTAATCGGTACTAAACTGATCAAGATGACTCTGCCGAATTACTGCTAGACAACGCACTTCCGAGGATCCCAAGACAGAATAAATGCTATTCCAAATGTCATTAACACCTTTATTCAAGATATTCCCGAGATGCAGTGCATTTTGCTGTTGCAAGTAGCATGCCGGAAAGGATCCCGATTTCCGATGCCGGACAAGTGCTATTCCAAGTGTCATTAATACCTTTATTCAAGATATTCCCAAGATGCAGTGCAGTTTGCTGTTACAAGTAGCATGCCGGAAAGGATCCCGATTTCCGACGCCGGACAAGTGCTATTCCAGGCGTCATTAATACATTTGTTCAAGATATTCCCAAGATGCAGTGCAGTTTGCTGTTGCAAGTAGCGTGCCGGAAAGGATCCCGATTTCCGACGCCGGACAAGTGCTATTTCGTATGCGTTGAATAGCATCGATTCAACTTGACTCTACCGAGTCTGTGCAGTTTGCTGAGTGGGATAAAGCTCAAAGAAGAATGTTGACACCGGACATGTGCTATCATCCTTCTTGCTATATAAACCCCCAGATCCGCCCTGCCAGCACTCTCTTCAACCAAACCGATACTGAATCTCCTGTACAATCCTCCAGCACTTCCAACGTAATTGACATTACTTCCCAAGTAGCATCTATTCATCAACACCACAATCCAACCGTATACCAAGACATGCCACCCAAACGAAGGTTGCAGGCCCCAGAGCCGTCAGAGCCATCAGAGTCCTCAGAGCCATCAGGGTCATCTAAGTCACCAGAGCCGACCCCGAAGCCGACGCCTAAAGGTACAAAGAAATCAGAGCAGGAGAAGAAGCTGACTTCCCATGGTGTTAAGAAGGACGGAACCCCGACAGCTAGAAGCTATACGATCCTCAGATTCGAGAGCACGAAGGTGCGAGCTCTGCAGGCAGAGCATATCCAGACGTTAATACGGCAGTCCGGATATACTAGCGTAAAACATGAGAACGTCCACAATCTTATGTACACCATTCTCTTCAGTGACAAAACCACTCTCCTCCACTTCCGCCAATTCCAGGGAATGTGGGAATACTGATCGCTTAGTCCTGCAGCGGGAGGGCCACAGGCAGAATGGTGGGCGGCCTTCCGCTGGTTCCTTCGCGACTGCTTTTCGAAGGTGAAAACCCAAATCGACAAGTCGGGCTATAGCCTTCCCCAAATCTATAGCGATGAAGTGGGCAAATTAATGCCTGCTTTAGCCACTTCGGAGGGAGACAACTGAACAAAGGGGAAAGGCCGGACCAGACGTGAGGAAGCAGACGTGCCAAGTCAAGCAACACAGCCGGTTTGGCCACTTCCACCGTCAATAAACCTCTTGCCGGCTGGAGGGGAGGGAAGATATGGGTACCAAAATGACCCGCCGCCGAGAATTGGCATGCTTGGAGGCAGTGGGAGTAGCCCACATGCGTATGTAGCCGTCATCATCGACCCGGATAAGACTTGACACAGCTCTTGGAATGGTGTCCATGACCTGTATGACCCCTTTGGCTCTGCAGTGAGCCAGACCTTCACAAATGTCACCAGTCTCACGCTGCTGGCTCTTTTCCAGTCAGTAAAGAGATTGTCGTCAGACTGCCAGCCTCGTGCAATTTACGGCTGCCTTGTCCGACTGCACAATCCAGTCGGCACAGTCGATGAGGATGGTGTCCCAGATCCCATCCAAGAACAGAGGGCTTGGGAGATGGAGCAGACCTACATGTTGGGAGAGGACGACACCACCCTTCTCTGGTCTGACAGGACCGTGAAATTATTCTTCGATACAGTTCAAAAGCCACCTTGGATCCTTGTCATCCTCCGACGCAATCCCGCCCATGGAAGAGGTGATACCCCTCCAAGAGGTCTACAGGTAACTCTGGATACCATGGGAACTGTGATCTCGGCCCCCCCTATGCCTGCATCTCCGCGGGCCACTCCAATTACCACATGTGACATCATTGCCGTGATGGACCGCATCGAACGCATGAAACGCCGATTGGAGGAGGAGCAACAGCCCGTAAACAATACGGTCACCGAGCATGGCTTGGAAAAGGATCCGATGCTCGTGCGCACACGCAAGTACCTAAGGACTTCTGAAGGCTTGCCAGACATTAGACACCACTCCAGAAATATCGAAGACGAGTTGCAAGGTAGCGTAGACCATGATGAGGATTCGGCAGATCATGCCAGCAGCGACGAGGCGGACACAAGCAGGAAGGTCAGGACGCCGCGACGGGGAGGACTACATCGCCATCTTCAAGATGATGCGAGTGGCGACGAGACCGACAGAAGCAGAAATGTTAGGACGCCGCGATGGGGAGGACGACATCGCCGTCTTCAAGATGATGCGAGTGACGATGAGACCGACAGAAGCAGAAACGTTAGGACGCCACGATGGGGAGGATGATATCGCCGTCTTCAAGATGATGCGAGCGGCAACGAGACCGACAGAGGCAGAAACGTTAGGACGCCGCGACTCAGAGGACGACATCGCCGTCTTCAAGATGATGCGAGCAGCAATGAGACCGACAGAAGCAGAAACGTTAGGACGCTGCGATGGGGAGGACGACATCGCCATCTTAAAGATAATGCAAGTGGCGACGAGACCGACAGAAGCAGAAACGTTAGGACGCCGCGACGGGGAGGATGACATCGCCATCCTCAAGATGATGCGAGTGGCGACCAGACCGACAGAAGCAAAAATGTTAGGACGCCGCGACTGGGAGGACTACATCAATAGTCGATTATATCGTTGGAGAAATAGGGGTGGAGAAAACTGTTAGCAATTTTGGGTACTCAAATTTCGGCTTAGGTATTGTGTGTGTTGTGTAGTAATCGTCATACATCTTAGTAAGGGTGAACAATTTACAGCTGCTTTTTGCAAAAAATTTGGGCATATCCGATTCCCTCTCTTCCAATATTCATAGAAATAGGATACCATGGGTGGAATAATAGACACTCCTCCTGGTGTTGCGTATGTGCTTACGAATTCGTTGCAATAGACGAGCATACTAGATAGCGACAAGCACTCCTAAGACGACGTTTCAATGGAAGCTAACAACCTACTCTGTGTAAAGATTAAAACGACACGGTTGAGGTGTTGTAGGACTAGGGTTTCGTGTTAAGGGTAGTGGGAAGATGCTAATATGGTTACTAGAGGGCAAGTACTTTCATATAAAAAGGAAGCCATCATCTGTTGTTGTTCCCTCTTCTCTCTCCTTCTTCACGCCACCCACCAACTCATACTACTCTACCCTCATTTCTCACTCAGAATATAAAACCTCACTCTGTACGTATCATTCATTCTTCCTTCTTACCTTTCACATCGCCCATTGACTCGCACAGATCTTCTCAGTTCAAACATCGACCATGCCGACCCCATGTAGGACCCCCAATTTGCAGGCTGTGAAGATTCACGGCGGGGCCCAAGATTCACAAATTCAACCCCCAGCTAGCTCTCATCTCGAGCTCTCCAAACTCACAGCTGTCGCGGCAGGCAAGAGACCCCTCTCAACATTAAGCAATGGTAATGCTCGCAAAAAGATGAGGAAAGCTCCGTATGCTACTTCTGGAATAGCTCAAGAATCACGAGAAGTTGTTCGATCATCGCGGGCAGGACTTCCGCCACCAAATACACCTTCAAGTGCACCGGGTCCAGCTGTCAAGGTGACCTCCTATTCGCTGAGAGGAGGACATATTGACAACCACTCTTCTCCGCTATCTACTGCCAGATCGACTCCCCTTCCCTCGCCTTCACAATTGTCGGACCTAGGTTCGGTGGCATCCTTTGCCGGTCATCCAGGACCCCGAAGTGCACTACATTCAGGAAGTTTGGAATTGGCCAGTGTGCTGGAAGCAGTGAAGCGATTACTTGAGTGGTACTGCTACAGAGTATCCCTAAGTTCATTAATCCTGCCGAGGAGATGATGAATGTCAGTGCCGAATGACACTTCAGGCATTGTGTTCGCTTTTCATGCTGACACTAATGTGTTTTAGATTATTACCAGGCTGTGGCCAGAGGCCAACAGGCAGAAAGGATACAATGTCGACTTCAACTTGTCGCAGTTGTACAACCTTAAATACGTATAGAACGATTCACTCTTCCTGTATGCATTATGTGCATTTGATGAGGTGCTAACAGCATGTGTTGGACGCGGTTTCTACAGATCAAGAATGCCTATCACAGTATGCAATCGAGTTGGATTTTGACCGCACGGAAATCCATCGTTGACTTGTACGATATAAACGCCCATTCGAGCGCGACTGGTCGTTTAGCCGTGGTCAACGCATTGCTACAGAACTACTCATTGATCTACCGGGACAGCGATCAAAAATTACTGCCTGGGGTGAAGGCTACCATTCCCATTCTATCATCCTTTGCACTCAAATTCCACAGTTCATCCACTTGCACTTCTTCAACAAACGTCGTATTCAAAACCCAGGACTTTACAACTGGTTGCTTGACAAGCAACCCCCCACTCTTATTGTTTACATGGTTACCGCACTTCATCACGCACTTCAGGAGTTGCGAAACAAGGAAGAAGCAGCTGAATCAGGATCTGTGCCGCAATGATCGCAGCTCAAATCAGCCAGTTGGACTTATTTTTTCAACATAGCAACTGATGGTGGTAAGTAGTTTTTGACACTCTAAGAGCACTGCTAATTATTTCTACAGCATGTTATGCTATATTGATATCAATGTGGAATAGCCTTCATCCCGGATTAAGGGAAAAGGCTATGAACTCGATACGTCATACGCAGAAGGCTGAAGTTCTTTCGAAAATTTCAGCTGATGAACCGAGACCGGCAATAGAACCTCTTCCCATGCTGGAAATCGACCCCGAACTGTTGGCCGCCTTTCTTGCAGAGTTTGAACCCGAGAAGATCGATTTGGGACCGCTCGTAACACTACAGAGGGACAGCAGGATCGCAATTGAGAACGACAGTGCCTACGAGCGCGTAACGGACCGAACCGAAATTTTTGGACTCGGTGGGAGCAATACTGATGATGACTACAGCGCAGAGGACGAACTAGAAACCACAGCTGGCAATCAAGATGACCGGATAGTGGAGGAGGAAGATGATAGTGCAGTCGACGATTGGGATATGGAGCATTTGGAGCTTTCTGAGGGTGATGATGATATATAGCATACGCTAAATAGCAATACATCACAACGGTTGGCATTTCACTTCAGTCATCAATTGTTATGTGCGAAATTGGGTTTAAAGATTAGGAGCATTGTGTCCATACGTTGGAAGTAAGACGCTTCGTGGGGTATAGTGGACCGCAGGTGTTGAAGTCGCCACGCTACAAGTATCGTCTACACATAGAAAATTCGTTTGCAGTAGGGAGTTAGCGCTGGACAACGGGCCTCTGCGATGAGACAAAGATGGTGGGAATCGTCGTCGCCACACCACAAGTATCGTCTACACGTAGAAAAATCGTTCGCAGCAGGGAGTTAGTGCTGATTAACGTGCCTCTGCGTGTAAACAAAGATGGTGGGAATCGTCGTCGCCACACCACAAGTATCGTCTACACGCAGAAAAATCATTCGCAGTAGGGAGGTAGTGCTGATTAATGCACATCTGCGTGTAAACGAAGATGGGGCACCCAGTCGCCGGCGGGCAGATCTTATGTTGCAACACTTACCACGCAGCGCCCCATCGTTTACAAGTGGGAGGTAGCGCTGAAACCGTTCGATGCGTTGGATGCCATTACACGCACCTAACGTAGATTTTTTTTTTCCCGATCAGTGGGCTCCACACTTGGCGACTCTCACCCTGGACCGGGTGGACTGTGTTCGATGTGCCCACCATCTGCCGGTCATTCAGACCTTGATGTGGATGCCAATTACACAGCCCTGACCCCACGACCTAGACTCTCGTCTCCTTCTGGTGCTCTCCCAATCACGTTTGCTGAATACCACTCGCTTCCTGTGTACCGGAGCTTCTTGGCATCCGGCGGTTAGAGGCCAGTGACCACCAAGAGCCCGAATGCTCCTCCGCTGTCATCCTGGCACTACAGGGTATGACACTATCTTCCACATTCTAAGCTTCGACCCCGAAGCTCTGACCCCACTCATCAGGCTGTTAAATACAGAAATGTGGAAGAAGTGCTCCATCCCACTCTTCCTACCACTGCTCGAATGACAATGCCACTCCTGCCCGAGTGTAACACGTCTCATCCCTCAGTGAGCCGGTAGTCCCTCGGCTCATCTGGGTTCCGTCGGTGGAACTCTCGAAGTTTCTCCAGACCGCCTACTGAAAAGTTGTTGTGTGGTTCGTTTGTCCAATCCCGTCGATCTGGATAGTCCAGCCACTTTATGAGGTAAAGTACACGGTGGCCCTTTTTAGCACTAGCCATAACTTCATCAACATCATACTCTGCACTGTTCTCGATGTTGTCTGCCTCGCAGAGTACCTGAGACGGATTGGGTACGGCGCGTGTCCCAGTTTCAAAGGGCTCGATTAACGATACATGGAAGACATCATGGATTTTCCACTTCCGAGGGATAGTGAGCTTGACTGCTAAGGGGGACACAATCTTTTCCACCTGAAAGGGACCATGATTCTTGTGATCCAATTTCTGTAAGGGACGCCAAGTCTGAATGTTCTTTCCGTTAAGCATCACCAAATCGCCCACTTAGTAAGCAGGGTTGTCCTTCCGGTCAGGGTCAGCATAGCGGTGCATCCACTGCTGGGCCTGGGTTGCTTCCAGTGCTTTAACGACATCTTCGTGCACCGAGTACATTCAGTGGGCGTACACCATATTAGCGGGATTGCATGTACTACTGGCCGCAGTCAGGTTAGCGGCAGCGGGGTGAAAACCGTAGTTTGCATAAAATGGTGACATCCCTGTAGCTGTGGTAACTGAGTTATTGTATGCAAACTCAGCTAATGGCAGTAGGTTAACCCAGTCGTCCTGTTCGTGATTGACAAAGGACCGGAGGTATGCCTCAATGGTCTGATTGAGGCGTTTGGTCTGGCTATCAGTTTGCGGATGAAACGCAGTTGACATTCGAGAACGAATCCCTGACATCCATAGGAACTCTGTCCAGACCCCAGAGGTGAATCAGGAGTCGCGGTCGGATACGATGTCGGCCGGGAGGCCATGGTATTTCCAGACTTCGCGGGCGAATATCCTGGCTAGACCGGATGCTGTTTTACCGTTTGTGGGAAGTGGGATGAAGTGAGCCATCTTGGTGAATCTGTCAATGACTACCCATAGCTGGTCACATCCATCGGAGGATGGTAGGTCCGTGATAAAGTCCATAGCAATTGACTACCATGGGGCATAGGGGAGCTCTAGAGGGTTGAGAAGTCCATATGGTTGATGGCGAGCTGCCTTGTTCCTCTGGCACTCCGGGCAGCTGCTGACGAAGTCGATGATGTGCTCATCCATTTTCGGCCACGAGAAGTTTCAGCGAATTAACTCAATAGTCTTGTCCTGGTCCATATGTCCAGCGACCTTGGTCGTGCTCCGACTCGAGTATCCCTTGCCATAGTCCCTTTCCTTCCGGCACCCATAACCTTTCCTTCCTACATACACATCCTTCCTGGAATCTCAGTGCTCCCATAATGCTTGCCTTGCAGCTTACCCGCCGTGAGTCACAAGCTCCAGTGGGTTCCCTTTCTACGGCCTCACGGCCAACCTGCTCCAGCTCGTCGGCCGGAACAGTGTCCTCCTCCTCCATCAACCTCACCACTTTTCCATACTCCTTATCTTTCTTCCCGCTTCTTGTACCAATGCAAGAAACTCCTGCAACCATTTCACCACTGGGATCGACCCCAACCTCGCAGCGGAACCAATAAAGGTGCTCGCAAAGTGTCGTGGGTGCAGGACTGTCATTATCGGCTGGTCTTCACCTTTCCCTTTCTCAGGGCGATACTCTGGACGCCTAGAGAGTACATCGGGTTTCCCATTTTTTGTGCCAGGTCGGTAGAAGATTTTGAAGTCAATACTGGCCAGTTCCTGTGCCCAGCATGCCTGCCGACGGTTAAGTACCTTGGTGGTGGTGAAGTATTCCAGATTTTGATGGACTGAGAACACTTGCACCTGATGGGCAGCTCCTTCAAGGTATCGGTGCCAGTGCTTGAACACGTCGACTATCGCCAGCAATTCTTTGTCGTGAATCTTGTAGTTGATTTCGGCAGGGGAGAACTTTTGTGAGTGGAAAGCCACTGGGTGCAGTCAGTTTCCATCATCCTGTTGCGACAGCACAGTGCCTAACGCAAAGTCTGACGCATCGGTTCCCACAATCACTGGTCGAGCTGGGTCAAAATGTGCTAAAACTGGGGCGGACATGAACCGTTGCTTCAGCTTCGTGAATGCTTGCTCCACTTCAGGGGTCGACGCCCAGTTCTTGCTGTCACCTTTCATGAGCTCTATGGGGGGTTGAGCCAACATCGAGTAGTCCCAAATAAAATGCCAGTAGAAGTTAGCAAACCCGAGAAATTGCTGGACTTCAACGAGAAATCAGGGTGACTTCTATTCCAATACTCCCTTGACTTTTTCTTGTGACTTTCTAACTGTAACGGCACGCCGCCGCCGTCACCACCTATCCCGAACGACTAGAGTCTGGAACATTCTGGGTTGTGCGGTGCGCAAAGGTTCTGGTTGCGCGGTGAGGAAAGGTTCTGGTTGCACGGCGAGGAAAGGTTCTGGTTGCATGGCAAGGAAAGGTTCTAGGTGCACGGTGAGGGAAGTTCTGGTTATGCGGCAAGGTTCTGGTTGCATGGCGAGGAAAGGTTCTAGGTGTGTGGCGAGGAAAGGTTCTGGTTGTACGGCAAGGAAAGGTTCTAGGTGCACGGCGAGGGAAGGTTCTGGTTGTGCAGCAAGGTTCTGGTTGCGCAGCGAGGAAAGATTCTAGGTGCGTGGCGAGGAAAGGTTCTGCTGGTTCTGGTTGCGTGGCGTGGAGAAGGATCTGGATGTGGAGGATCGCGCTCATTGTATATAAGAGTGCGCTGTTGTCTGTCTTGCATGTTTCTTTTTCATGCAACAACTTGTTATCGTCAGCCATAGTCGGCCTTGACTACTAGCAATTGTTCCGCCTCAACGCCACGTCCTTGCCTTGCCCGTTTCCCCACGTCTTGTCCTTATCTGTCTATGCCCCCACGCCCTCGTCCATAAGTCCCGGTTCGCTACCTGGAGTCAGAGAGCCACGCCTATTACACTAACGCCATGTCATCCTATCATATATCCCAAAAATTCCACTTCCTCCTTTCCCCATTCACACTTCTCTGCTGATACCACTAAGTAGTTGTCCTGTAGCCATCTGAGGACCTGAGTCACAGTCCAGTCGTGCTGCTCCTTAGTGGCCGCCTAGATCAGGAGATCATCAACGTACACTACCAATCCTTGGTCCAGCAAATCTCGAAAGATATGATTGATCATATCTTGAAATGTGGCGGGGGCGTTGCTCAGGCCAAACGGCATATCCAGAAACTCGTACAGCCCGTATCGGGTGCGGAAGGCTGTCTTCCATTCGTCTGTGTCCTTAATACGCACCAAATGGTAGCTGTTTTTTAGATCAATTTTCGTGAATATCTGGGCACCTCGGATTCGGTCTTGCAGTTCTGACATTAGCGGCAGGGGATACCGATTGGCAATGGTGATCCGGTTTAGGCCTCTATAGTCCACGCACAGTCGAAGCCCTCGTCCGTGCAGTTTGGAGACAAACAGAATTGGGGAGCTAGCACTGGACATCGAACGGCATATCTTTCCGGTGCACAACATCTCCTTTAGCCATTCCCAGAGGGTTTCCAACTCAACTTCTGAAAGCAGATAGATTGGGCCCCATGGTGCAGTTTGCCCTTCTTTGAGCTGTATTTCATGATCGTAGGAGCAGTGTTCCAGCAGGGCATCGGAGGCTTCCTTGCCCATGATGTCTAGAAAGGGGCAGAACAGCTGGGTGACTAACGCTACGGCCGGTTCAGACGCAAGTGCTGACACATAGCCAACTATCCGTGCTTCGAGGTCTTGTACCACTGTTGGATCAAGGTGCAGGGGGAATTCGGATGAAGTGGCTCGAGTGCACTGTTCCTGACACAGAGTGCTGTCAAATCGCATACTCTGGCTATCCCAGTGTTACACCCGAGGAACGTCGCAGGGGAAAGGGGCGGGCTAGGGAAAGATACGTACCGGTAGCTAGCTAGTCATAGAGGACAGGTCTTGGAGAGTCTAGACGGGAAATAAGACGGAGTTAAAGGTTATGGCCGAGAACCGGTCATAAGGATTAACTCCGGAGAGAGGGACTACGGCAAACCGGAGTGTGAGAGAAAGAAAGTTAGGATGGGATCCCAGGGCCTCGGTCGAAACTCTCCAGAGAGCTCGTTTGTTATAACAGCCGAACTCCAGACACTACCGGGCTGCAGGATCGAACACAGTCCAGAACTAAGAGAATTCTGCAGTGCCAATCAGACCCCTAGCTCTTACCTTATTGCAAGCACTGACCAGGACCAATAAGAGCCCAAGGTGAGCCCACGTCCTGGTGGGGGTACCACCGTCCTCGGAGGAATAGTTAGCCCAAGTCACCAGATCTCACCCCATCCCACGCCTATATATGACGACTCTTCTTGCCCCGAGAAGACATCAGCATGAACACCTTCACAAACACTACCACTGAAACCCACACACAAGATCTAAGATTATTCCACTGTGAATTATTGAAAGTAGCCTGATTACCATTGATTCTCCTACACTCCAGTTTCCAGACAATCCCAGTGTCACACTATAATCTTCGATCCAAAAATCACCCTACTTTCTCGAAAAAGGAGATCAGCGCATGCACTCCTTCGAACAAGATCACGAATACCTCTTTGAACTTTCAAACATATTCGAACCGACCTCCCAATACACACTCGACTATACATTCCTTGCAATTGATGAAGTCGCCAAATACGAACGGTGGGAAGAATTCTTCGACGGACCAATCCTGGAAACCACGCAAATCAATTGCACCCCCGAAAACTGGTACACTCAATACTGGTCCAACTGCACATCTCTGCAACTCGCGGCCGACCTCGACGGTTACAAATTCCGAGAAATCTGCGAATATACCTTCGAAGACGACGAAACCATCTACACCGGACACTTCCTGGACCTATATTAAAGAAAAATGACGACTTCTTCTGACTTCAATATACTGCAACTAGAGGCTCTATGCGATCTGCTCCAAATCACCGATGGAACGCCAGCACCAAAACAAGTGGTAGAACTGGCCAACCCCGCGGTCTGGGTCCGAACCATAGTCAGACAGCAACGACAGGCCGAGAACGACCTAAGACAGCTCACCGAGCTATGCGGCAACATGATCAAGAAAACCGATCAGCAGATGCAGCAAATCGAACAAGCATATCTTACACTGGCAGAAGATACCAGGTATGTCTATGATCGAGTAAATGCTAACAAAGAGATCGCGGAAGCCTGGGTACGCAGCGAACTAGCAAACTGTCAAGATCTTGCCTTGACTACTCTGTGCTACGTGACAGGTAACGTAGGCTCGGTTCTTCGGGGCAAGCTCGTAGTCACACTTCCGGCATACTCATGTGTGACTCATAGTCTTGCGGTATCCGTCACGCCCAGCATGGTCTCGTTGTGGTCTTCTGACACCCCTTGCCTGGGCTCGTTGTTCTCGCAGTGTCTATCACGTCTGGCATGGTCTTGTCGTGGTCTTCTCACATGCCTTGCGTGGACTCGTTGTTCTCGCGGTATCCGTCATGCCTGGCGTGATCTCGTTGCGGTCTTCCCACATGCCTTGTGTGGGCTTGTTGTTCTCGCGGTATCCGTCACGCCTGGCATTGTCTCGTTATGGTCTTCTCATATGCCTTGCATGGGCTCGTTGTTCTTGCGGTATCAGTCACGTCTGGCATGGTCTCATCACGGTCTTCTCATACGCCTTGCATGGGCTCGTTGTTCTTATTGGGGGTGGTGGTTGCAGCGCCGGTTCATGGGTAGAGAGAGGTAGGTCTGTGGAAAGAGATAATATGCAACTTCAATCAATTGCGCTCAGCACTACAGGCTATCTACGCTCCTCCACACCATACCACCCCCATGGAGCTCCCATCTTTCCCAAACCACCGACAAAGTAAACATACAAAGGAGATTTTGCAAAGCAAGAAAGCAAGTATCACAACATAGGAGCATCAAGTCAAAGAACTAGAAAAGCAAATCATTACCTCTGCCAACCCTTCAACATCCATGCATACCAGTCGTGGTATCATTAAGGATCAAAAGCACCGAAGTCCAGCTCTGATGAGGCTGTATCGGTAGGGTCGATGGTCTTTGGTAGGTCATGGCTGCTATCGAAATTGAGGTGGGAGGAGTGCCCTAGACCAGTTTTTCGGAGGAACTGACATAGTGGCTGAGTATTTTGCGGTGAAGTGAGGAAGCCAGGAGTTTGGATATCGCCAACAGTAGAATGGAGCAAGATAGCGCGCTGTGTTGCCAGCAGTGGGCAGTCTCGTAGTAGGTGGAGGGAGGAGTTGAGGTCGAGACCATATGCGTATAGCTCCACAGTAATATTCGGTGGTGGGTCGGTAGGTGATCGATTGCAGAACACCCTCCATATTGCTCGTGTATCTGCCCAGTCAACCCCACAAAGGTGGCTGGGGAACTTGAAGGAGGGATTTGCAAGGGGGAGTTCGTTCTTCCAGTGGGCAAGAAATTCTGACCGCGTCTGGGTTAGCAGCCAAGTTTTAGTCGTTACTGCAAATTGGCAGGGAATGGTAGAGGATGCTGCTAATTTGGCAAGTGTATCGGCCCGTTCGTTCCCATGGATACCACAGTGGGAGGGGCACCACATAGTAGTCATATACCAGGCTAGGAGTTGAAGTTTTCCAATAATTTCCAGCGCTCATCATGAGTATTCGTGGTTGCTTCTGTTGAATTGGAGGGTGTCGATGGAAGCCTGGTTGTCGATACAGATAAATACTGTAGAATGTGGTAGGGTAGTGGTGAGGAGGGTGGAAACCGCTTCCTGTACGGCATGGAGTTCGGCATCGAAGACCTCAGCCCTATTGCCAAGATGACATCGACCTTCCATAAACCGGTGGAGTTGCTGGTCCCCACTGTAGTAGATCGCCCAGCCACAACCAACTGCACCATTGGCAAGTTTGGAGCTGTCCGTATATATCGCAATCGTATGGTCTGGAAGTGTTTGTATCCATTTCTCATGGAGCTGTCGTGGCTTTGTTGTCTTGTCAGGGTTCGGAGAAGCAGTCATTGCCACTCCTTCCATGGTCGTAGTTGATGTCCGATCTTCCAACTTTCCCAGTACAAGGTGTTTACTGAGGCTGAATAGATGATGTAGTCCTGGGAGGCTAGCGTACGTATTCGGTTGATCATGTGAAGGTCCAAGTGCATGGTCAGTGGGGAGGAAGTGGAGCCGGATAGCATATCGCAATGACAGGTAGTCTAGATACTCCTCCATTGGTGGTAAGTGGGCAAGGGTGATGAGGTTTGTGGTTCTGGTATTGAGTGGGAGGCCAGTAATCCAACGGGCAATGGTGTTGTATGTTGCTCTGAGAGCGGAGATTACTCCTGGTGTTCCAGCCCACCATGCAGGAGACGCCCAGAACATGGCCAGGAGAATCGCTGTCATTGCCATGTGATGAGCAATATAGGCAGGGATGCCACGGGATTGGTGTTGTCGGAAATTCAGGCTTCCGAGAACCTTGTTTCCTCTAGCTGCTGCCATTGCAGCATGGTGTTTGAACGTCAGTGATTCATCGATAAATACTCTGAGGTATTTAATTTGTCGTCTTGCAGAGATCGTGGTACCGGGCATTCGAAGGGGCGGATGTGATGAAAGACTCTTACTTTTGTCCTTACTGGTAAGAGGGAGGCAGTAGAGAAGTTCAGTCTTGGATGTCGCAAAGGTGAGTCCAAGTTGTATACCTTTTGCCAAGTGTTGTTCGGTTTGTTCTTCAAGGTGTGTGTTGGCTTCAGGTACTGACCGTGAGAGCTGAACTATACAGACATCGTCCACAGAGGAGGTGTCGATAGTGTCGGGAAAGTCTTCATCTTTTTCAAGCATCACATTACTGTAAATAAGAAAGAGGATTGGCGAGACTGGTGATCCCTGTGGTAGGCCTCATTGGTAAGGCTGTGGCAGTTCAGATTGCTGATCAAATCCAAATGCCATTTTGCGAGCAGTATTGAAGGTAGCAACCTACTTGGTGAGATACAATGGCATCCCCCATTGGTGTATAATCTCCTCCAGTGTCGCTGGGTGCATCTGGTTGAATGCTCCTTCGATATCATGTATGAGCACAGCTGGCCGTGTAGGATACTGATTGGTGGTCTTCTTTTTGCTGATGGAGTTCGCAATAGGTGTAATCGTTCGGAGGAGTGCATCAATTGCAGAATTCTCTGGCTGGGCTCCAATTTGTGAGGGATGAGTTGCACCACATATGAGCACAGTCTGAGAGAGACGTTTCGCCACAATTGATTCCAGCAGTTTTCCAAAACAAGACTGGAGTGAGATCGGGTGGTAGGATTTTGGATGTCAGTATGTCTTCTTCCCTGGTTTTGGAATGACGACACAGTTGGCAGTCTTCCATTCCGGCGGATGAGCCGCATATTTGAGGCATGCCATAAACAGCTGGGGAAGCAGAAGTGGAGCAGCTTCATTGAAACGTCGTAGGGTATCATAGGTGATATTGTCTGGTCCGACTGATGTCCCCTATTTCAGGTGTGCAATGGCCGCTTGATGTCAAATACTGTGATGCTGTTTGTATAGTGACGTAGATCTTTCTTGGAAGTGAGAAGGTTCGGGGGAAGTGGTGTTGGTTGCAGTGTATTGGGGAATAGCGCTGCCTGCAGAACATCGCATTTTCCTTGGAAGTCCAAACGTCCCTCCAGCGGTGGAATCGGTTTATAGTGCGTGTTGTGGTGTTTAATCATCTTCCAAACCGTTTGAGTGGATGTGGCTTCCAGTTGGTGGATGCGGTAAGCTGTTTTGGCAGTCCGTACCATTGTTGACCATTTGGAGCGTTTGCACCAGCTATCGTTGAGGTTCGTCATAGTTGGCTCCAGATGCGTACGTCGGTCAGCACGTTTCACACTCTATTTTACCAGTGTCAGACTGTGATTCCACCAGGGGGCAGCTGTTTTCTGTGGTGTCTTCACTGGAACAGCCTCATCAACTGCTTGGTGGATGAGCTGTGTGATGTTGGTAACCGCACGTAGAGTATCGTCCATTCCATGAAGTTGTGAGAGGTCTATTTTGGCTGACTGTATTCGAGAGTCAAATGTTTCCCAGTTGGCCCTATGCCAGCACCGACGGGGGACCACTGGTGTTGTAACCGTTGGCAGTGACAGTGCCACGGAAATGGCACTATGGTCTGAGGTAGTATTGTGATCCACGGCCAGCGTCAGGATGGATTGTGTTGTAGACTCTCGGGAGAAGCACAAGTCAATTGTGGAGGGACATCTGCCATTCCTTGGATGGTGTGTGGGGATTGCTGGTGTTACACCCAGCGCGCTGGTGACACCCCAAGACATGCAATTAGTATGACTAGTCGGACTCAATCTGAGGATTGAGGCCGAGTGAGATTTCATGAGTGAAAGTCACAGGCTGGGGCGAGCTCTGAAAGAGAGGAGTATTACCGACCCAACAGCAGCCAGGTGGTAACTCAAGGTTACCAA
>Ga0307508_10000688_pt1 | contig 40549 bp, 43 predicted proteins | sample 9_EM_MG_FD_203089 | JGI IMG/M metagenome (GOLD analysis project Ga0307508, IMG submission 203089) | Populus trichocarpa ectomycorrhiza microbial communities from riparian zone in the Pacific Northwest, United States - 9_EM | ecosystem: Host-associated > Plants > Roots > Unclassified | place... | reverse complement strand
CCGACACTCTTTCCAAGATCGAGACATCCGGAGCGAGGTGACGACACTCTTTCCAAGATCGAGACATCCGGAGCGAGGTGCCGGCATCAACAACGAAATCAAACAACCAAACCCAAATCGAGCGCCGTGACCTACGCCGTGACACTCTGATGGCCGAGGGCATCTACAACACTTCCACTGTCGCGCCATTGCGACAGATCCAACTCTTTCTTTTTCTGTCGCATGAGCATGACAGAAAACGACAACTTCTCTCTGGTCGCATCTTTTGCGTCGGCGCAACCAGACCCCTCCTCAAAAACCCCAGGGGCATGGCTTTGACCCTGAAAAGTCGGCCAAGCCCACACCCACCCACACCTCGGCTAAAGCAGGACCCCTGTCCTGGCTACCAGCCACCAACCACAACTCCTCCCGGTGGCCGTACGTACCCATGCACGCAACCAACGGCCCACCACCACCCAGCGGCCATGAGTCTTGGCTTGTGTAAACCGCCACCACAATGCCCAGTGGTCGTGGGCTTTGGCTCGCGTATCCACCAGGCCCCCAAGCGATCGTATGCCCGGTGCATACGGCCAACGACCCAAACCAACCCCTCCCCCAATGGCTGTATACACCCGTGTATGCTCTCAACAGCCCACTACCATCTGGCAGCTGTTGGCGACAGCCCACACTGCCCCAAACACCACCGGCAATCGAGTGCCCCAGCACATCCGAATGCCAAAACATCACCACCCGGTGACTGACGGCCCTGGCCTCATCACCACCAAACCACACAGTCGCGGGCTTCGGCACGCGCGACCAACCCACCACACTGTTGCGGGCTCCGGCATGCGCCACCACACACCTTTTCCTTTTTCCTAGGGTTGTTGGTTTCCCTTGGTGCCTCTTCTTTCGTTTTGAGATGACTAGAAGGCGAGCCTGGGCCTGTATACTTTGTGCTTCGCGCCATAGCAAGATGGGTACTAAGAGGGTGGTCCGATCCCAGAGGGACTATTCGTAGGCTTGCAGGAGGAGGGGAACGTTTATCAGAAAGATGGGAGCACCCTGGGGGTGGTACAGTGAGGAGGAGCGCATATTACCTGTAGTGTAAAGCGCAATAGATCGAAGTCGCATATCATCTCTCTCCACAGACCTACCTCTCTCTACCCGTGAACCGGCGCTGCGACCACCACCACTGATAAGAACAACGAACCCATGCAAGACATGTGAGAAGACCACGACGAGACCACACCAGGCGTGACGGACACCGCGAGAACAACGAGCCCACGCAAGGCGTGTGAGAAGACCGTGATGAGACTACGCCAGGCGTGATGGTGTTACACCTGAGGAAATCACGGGTTGGTACGTATCCTTAGAAGTACGTACCAGAGAAAGATAGGCGCCGGTAGTTAGCTATTTCTGGAAAGATCGGCTCAGAGAGTCTAGGCAGGAGATAAGGGAACGGAGTTTAGGCTTACGGCCGAGGCCGGTCGTAAGAGTGTTAAACAACGGGATGAGGGATTTGATTGCACACGAACCGGAGACTGGCTAGACTTGGGCAGACTCCCGAAAGGAGCTGCCACGTCACCCGAAAGGTGTACGTGGAAAAGAGTCTAGGCACAGCGACTCCACCTCGGTGCATAAAGAACTCATCTCTCTTATCTGGACCCCGGCCAGGACCAATGAGTTGCCCACGGGGTCGAAAGCCTTGGAGGAATAGTTAGCCCGAGTCATCAGATCTCACGACGCCGCAGAAAGATATATAACCTGGCTCTTCTCGCCCGTAAAGAAAGAAGAGACAGACCGAACACTACCACCGAAACCCACTCACAAGATCTAAGATTATTCCGTTGTGAATTATCGAAAGTAGCCTGATTACCTTTGATTCTACCCACACTCTGGTTACGAGACGACCCCAGTGTCACAGACGGATACCGAGAGAACAATGAGCCCACGCAAGGTGTGTGAGAAGACCACGACGAGACCACGCCGGGCGTGACGGATACCGCGAGACCACGAGCAGCGCATGAGTACGCCGGAAGCGAGACTACAGGCGGCGTGTGAGTATGCCAGAAGCGAGACTACTAGCGGCACGTGAGTACGCTGGAAGCGAGACTACGAGCAGCGCGTGAGTACGCAGGAATTGAGGACCTCAGTCCGAAGTTATTGTTTGCGGAAGTCAATGTAATCGGAAGACGTGGTGGAGGAACAGGTCAGCCAGATCACGGGCATCGACAGTAGTGCTGCACGGGACAAGATGCCGCTATTTCGTGAGCCGATCTACTACCACCCAGATAGCATCGTGATCCTTTGATCGCGGTAGGCCCATGACAAAGTCCATCGAAATGTCCTGCCATGGCTGCTGGGGAATCGCCAATGGCCGGAGGACTCCAAAGGGTGCGTGTCGACTGGTTTTTGATCGCCGGCAAGTGTGACAGTTCCTTACAAACCTTTCCACATCTTGCCACATTTTCGGCCAGTGGTAGTTCCTTGAGAGCAATTCGAGTGTTTTCGATCGTCTGGGGTGGCCTGCTACCAGTACTTCGCGATGCGTTTGGATCCGATATAATCTCAGAGGGCCGTAGGCAGGGACATAAAACTTTCCTCGATACAGTAATCTGCCCGTTGGGCTCCAGTAGCACCCCACTAGAGTAATATCCTTACAATAGCGGACCTTCTTCTCTAGCATAGCCAGTACCTTCATGGGAAACGGATCCAAGTTGTAGGCTTCAGAGAATAGTTCGGTGCTCTTGGCATTGACGAGTCCGAGTCCGGCACCGCGTTCCTCGAGTCCGAGTCCACGTTCGTCTTCGAGTCCGGGGCCGCGTTCCTCGAGTCCGAGTCCGAGTCCGAGTCCGAGTCCGGATTTAAGTCGTAGGATATGGTGTTGTTTCATGACGGCATGGAAGTTTTCGGTCCGTCGTTTATCCCCCTCCTTAGGAAGATCTCCAGATCTTCAAGTCAAGGAGTCCGGTTTGGCTCCCGCTTTCCCTGGTCAGTAGACGATTTTGAAGTTGAATTGGGAGAGAAACTGCACCCATCTCGCTTGACGGCGGTTGAGCAGTTTGGTCGTTGTGAAATATTCCAAGTTCTTGTGATCTGTTAAGACCAATATCGAGTTTTCCACTGATTGCAACTCTGCGCGCCACTCCTCAAATGCCCGGACAATTGCCATCAGTTCCTTATCATAAATTTCATAGTTGCACTCAGCAGGGGAATATTTCTTTGAAAAGAAGGCCACAGGGTGTAGCGTTCCCTCGTCGTCGTATTGCGACAAGACTGCAGTGGAGTCGAAGTCAGAGGCGTCAGTTTCCATCACAATGTCACGGTCCTGATCAAGCCGACGCACAATGGGTGCCGTTGTAAAGGAGGTTTTCAGTCCGTCAAACAATTCCTGTTGCTTTGTCTGCCACTTGAACAGCTGGCCTTTTCTTGTCAGCCGTGTCAGTGGCTCAACTACCTTTCAGTATCCTTTGACGAATCGGCGGTAGAAATTTGGGAATCCCCAGAATGCTCGGACATCTCATAGATTTTCGGTAGGGGGCCACGCCTTCACTGTTTCAACCTTGGACGGATCCATCTTGATGCCATCCGCACCAATGATTAGTCCCGGATACATAACTTCTGTTTTGTGGAATTCGCATTTTTCTGGTTTGAGGTGGAGGCCGGCATCGGTCAGTCATTCCAATACTCGGTGAACATGCCGAGTATGTTTTTCCATCGTATCTGAATAAATCAATATATCATCGAGGTAGGCTGACGGAAAGTGATCGAGGAAAGGAGCCAAGGTTTCATTGATGAATCGTTGGAAATCTGCTCAGGCGTTGGTCTGGCCAAACTGCATTACCAATGATTCGAATAGGCCGTAACGGGTTTGGAAGGCGGTTTTCCATTCTTCTCCTTCTGCCATTCAAATGAGATTGTACGCTCCACGAACATCCAATTTTGCGAAAAACCTAGCCTTCGATATTTGCATCAGTGGTTCCCGAATCAGCGGAAGGGGGTAACGATTTTTGACGGTTCCTTCGTTGAAGCCTCGGTAATCAACCACCAATCGCAACGATCCGTCACCCTTTTTGACAAACAGGATCGGGGCTCTGGCCGGGGATGGAAAGGCCTGGATAAATCCCTTTTCTAAATTTTCCTAGATCCATTTCTTATAGGCTTCCAACTCGTGACGGGCAAGGGAATATAGAGGTCCAAAGGGCAGTTCGAATCACTCTTTCAAGGGAATGCAGTGGTTGTAGGGGCGGTGTGGGGGTAACTTATTTACAATGGATACGCAGAACAGGGGAAGGAATGAGTGATATTCGGGAGGGATTAGGGATTTCAATCGCTCGTACTCTTGAGGCTCTGCTTGCTCAGTGTCTTCTGGGTTCGGTATCGGCGTTTCAAGAGCTTTGTTGATGTCGTACAAGCTCATAGCAAAGATTTGAACCGATTCCTTTCGTCGGATTAGTTTCTTCAAGGAAGCCGAAGAGATTATGCTAATCGCAGGAGACTTAGATTTGAGGTTCAATGCCACGTCCGGTGGCTTCGGTGCCACGCCCAGGTGTGGCATTGTAGTTCCTTTCGGCGATTCTGTTGCCATGTTTGTGGTCTTCGGTGCCATGCCTATTGTCTGTAATGCCACTCGAGGTGCCGCCGGTGGATTTTGCTGGTAGGGGCACTGAAATCGGACCGAATTACTGACAAAATTGGTAACGACAGCATGTCTTCAGAGCCAAGGATTCCCGAGAACCAGCGAGAAGTGTCCTAACTTGGTGATGAAAGTAGGTAACATTTCGGTATGATCCTGTATTTGACAGGAAATCTAGGTGACATGGGTGATTTGGCCAGATTCGATGGGTCGTCCATCGATTACTTCAAGATCTCGGGGAGGGTTTAGTCTATAGTGGGGAAATTTGTGTTGGTGTATAAAGTTTTCGTTGATAAATGCAAAGCCCGTTGCATCTGTGTCAATCATTGCAGGAGTTTGGATAGAATGGTCACCATTACGGAGAGTAGCTTCAACAAAAAGATGCTCTCCTTCTAATTCACATTCTTCCACCCCTCGACCAACTACAGCAGGCAATTGCAAATGGGGAAACGACGAAACCAATGGGGAACATCCCATACCGGTGCCAACCAGTTCGCATGGGACAGCTAGTTTTCCAACTGCTCGTTCGGAGCGGCAGCGTCAGGTTTGGCAGTCGTATTGACAGTGGCTGCCATAGCCAGACGGCGGTTCCGAGAGGCAGCGCGTTCAGGGCATTCGCGGAGGAAGTGACCAACAGTTCCGCAATACACACATTTGACCCGGGCCATGCGTTCTTGTCTGATATGATTTTTCTCAGCAGTCCTCTGCGTGGCCGATAAGTCCATAGGCGCCACGCCATAATGTCCGCTGTTGGTGCCCATCGGATTCGCTGGAGCCAGGGTGGGGGTGCTGGTTGAGGATGGCCCGGAGCGGGGCAGTTGCTGGGTACGGTCAGGCTGGACCCGTTCCGCAGCACGAGCGCGAATCCGGTTGTTCAACTCCCGACAGATCTGGATCAAATGACCCAAACTATCGGATCGAGGACGGGAGGTGACCAAGGCATCTTTTATTTCATCAGAGAGGCCTTCGTACAATTGTTCTCTCTGGGCCTCTTCATTCCAGTTTAGGGCTCCCATGATTCGACCCAACTCAGCGAATTAGGCGGCAAAAGTGCCGCTCTTTTGCTTGAGTTTTCGAATCTCACGGTTGTTGGTGCAGGTTCTGTCGGGGTAGTCAAACGCCTGGCGGAGGAGGTCGAGGAGAGCGTTCAGGGATTCGAGCCGGATTTGTCCAGTCTTCTCACATACATAGCCACGAATCAGGCAGAGGGCGACCCCCGAGAGGTGGTTGACCGCATCTCGGAGGCATGCTTGGTCGTTGGGGTAACGATGGGGTTGTGTGGCCAACTTGTTGCACAGCTGGATAATCCAGGTGCGCAATTCTTCGGCCTTACCGCCATCGAAAGTTGGCGCATCAGGAAACCCCTTCTGGACGACGTTGGCACCACCCTGAGCTGTAGCCATGGCCATCACCTGGGCCTGCAGCTGGGTGAACCGCAGTTCGAGGGTGGAGCCGGAAGCGTCCGTGTCCATGGGTTCCGAACTCATTACGAGTAGGTTAGAATAAAAGATGCAACCTAGTGCAATGTCGGCGGTTCTCCAAGGTACTCGAGTGAGTTCTGGTTACGCAAGCGAGAGCGGGAGCGGAAGTGGGGGGGAACGGGAATGGGAATGGGAATGGAATGGGAATGGGAACGGGAACGGAAAGGAAACGGGAACGGGAACAGGAAGGGAACGGGAACGGGAACGGGAACGGGAACGGGAAGGGGAACGGGAGACAGAGACCGATAACGTCAGACGGACGTGTCGACAGAGAGACGGACAGTGTCAGATGGACATGTCGGAGAAGAACGGACAACATCAGATAGCCGTGTCGGACAGGGAGACGGAAAGCGTCAGACGGACATGTCGGACAGAGAGATGGACAGCGTCGGACGGACGTTTCGGACAAGAACGGACAACGTCAGACGGACGTGTCAAACAGAGAGACGGACAGCATTGGATGGACGTGTCGGACAGAGACGGGTGGCGCTAGATGAGCGTCGCCGATACGGAGATACAGTGGAAACGGAGGAAACGGAGGAAACGGAGACGAGATTGATATTCTGTATAGAATACAAGAGGTTGCATGAAGAGAAGAAGAAGACAAAACACGGGAGACAGCCCTCCTTATATACACAGTTCTCGCAACTTCTATACGTCCTCCTACTCATACCCGCACAACTCACATATGTACTCATACTCACATATGTGCTAATAACCACACAACTCATACAACCTTCTCTTATGCAACCGGGGCCCGTAACCGACACCCTTTCCAAGATCGAGACATCCAGAGCGAGGTGACGACACTCTTTCCAAGATCGAGACATCCGGAGCGAGGTGCCGGCATCAACAACGAAATCAAACAACCAAACCCAAATCGAGCGCCGGGACCTGCGCCGTGACATGGGTGTTCGGCTGCCCTGCTGCGATCTTTGCCCACTCATTGGCCTTCTCATTGCCAATGACTCCCTTGTGAGCTGGGCACCATCGGATTTCGGTGATGATGTCCCTCCGAGCCCCACGAAGTGTGGCGATGTGTTTCCGTGCCTGGAGGGCATACTGTTGCCTGGGGCCAGGTTCGTCCGATGCCATCCATCTGATCGCTGTCTGTGCGTCCAAAAAGATGGTGACTTGTTCCGGGGTTAAGCTTCTTTGCGCTGCCTGCTCCAGTGCGTGGGCAAGCGCGGCGCACTCTGCATCATAGGCCTCTTGGTTGTTGCCCATATGCATTTGGCACCCGCTGTGACACTGGGACGTCCGGTCAACGTCGGAGTGACGGTAATATCGAACTAGTCAGGTTTCTCGATAGTCACGAAGGAGATGGGGCATGCACGGTCTTTGCCGGCGTTCAATTATTATACAAGAATAACTTCCCCAATGACCCTCCTTCCAAGTTCACCCACCGTTAGGGGATTCACAGCGCATAATCTAAGGGGTTCAGTTCGGTATCTGCGGCGGCGGCTTGAGTGCCAGATCACACACGGCTCCGCGGCAACGGCTTGCTTGACAGATCGCTCGGTAGACGGCGCGGTTTCCGCAGCTGCTCGTGCGGCGGCGCATGCTTCGAGACGGGCCCGGCGGCTTGCCAGACGGCTCGCTCGTTTATAACTTCGGCGGATGGTTCGAGGGGGGCCCGGTATCTTGCCCGACGTCTCGCTCGCCGCGCTTTGGCACAGGATTAGATTCGAGACGGGTCCGGCGTCTTGCCCGACGTCTTGCTCGCAGCGCTTCGGCGGATGGTTCGGTCAAGATGGGCCCAGTGTCTTGCCCGGCGGCTCACTCGCATCGGTCCGGTTCGGCATATCGTTCGACGCATTCGGTGCTTGCCAAACTGCTCGTGCGACAACTGCCTTACGGGTAAGACAAGGAAAGGAATACGCTCACACGCCAGACCCTTCTGGGTGCGGCTGAAGACGGAAGCTACTCATCCTGGTCGGTCTAACGATATGAGGAGATGAGATTTCGTTGGCACTGCATAGGCTGCAGCCAGAACAGGTGTCCCAGAGTGTTTCGCTCGGAAGCTCAACCCACCCCATCTAGCCCCCCAAGTGTTTTGCTTGGAAGCTTCAACCCACTTAGGTTTGGTCCTTTGTTCGTTGGCACCGTATAAGCTGCAGCCAAACAGGTGTCCCAGAGTGTTTCGCTCGGAAGCTCAACCCACCCCGTCTATCCCCCCAAGTGATTTGCTCGGAAGCTTCAACCCACTTAGGTTTGGTCCTTTGTTTTGTTTGCGTCACTCAACCCCTCAAGCTCCAGAGTTAAACTCTTACAGCCGGTCTTGGCCATAAGCTAAACTCCGTTTTCTTATCTCCCGCCTAGACTCTTGAGCTCCTCACATATCCTTCCGCCTCCTTCCCGACCCACTGTCAACTCACTCGCTGCGCTTAGGCGTATCTGCGCTTCGGCGGATGGTGCGACGCATGCACGGCGGCGTGCCAGATGGCTTGCGTATATCGTTTCGGTTAGAGACGGGCCCGGCAGCTTGCCCAGTGGCTCGCTCGTATCGTATTGGTCCAGTTGGGCGTCTGCCAAATGGCTCACTCGACAACTGCCTCACAGGTAAGATAAGGTAAGGAATACGCTGACATACCAGACCCTCCTGGGTGCGGGCTGCAGCCCAGAGCTACTTGTCCTGGTCGATCTGACGATAAGGAAACAAGGTTCTGTTTAGCACCGCATAACTCGCCCGACCCTTTCGCGGGTTAAGTCCCTCATGCGGCCCAGTGGATCGCGAAGTCTTTTCTCGTCCATCTGTTGGGGGATGATTCCGGGCACCGCAGACACTACGCCTAGAGTGGCTAGCGTGGTCACTAGCGTGGCTTCTAGAGTTTGTGGGACTTGGCACATGGCTGCCCTAGGGGCTTTTGCAGACAGACAGTCACACACTAGCGCTAGTGGAGAACCCCTCCTTTAAGAGGAGCGGCGCCTCCTCCTGGAATGGATCATGTTTCTTGCAACCCCTCAACTGGTATCAACACTTTATTTTCTCTGCCCCGCATGACCAGCGGCGAGCATTCTTTGTTTTCCCTGCCCTGCATGACCAGCGGTGAGCATTCTTTATTGCACCATGTGACGAGCGGTGACCAGAAGTAGGGCGCAGAAACATCAAAATCCCAAGAGGACAACGACAAAATCGAGAAAATGAGGAAACCGAGTGATGAGACACAGGAGGGCCCAGCGAACGGACTCTCGTGTGAAAAGTAGCTGTGGGAGGGGACGGCTAGCGGTAAGCGCAGGGGCTGGCGTTTCGGGGCCCATACCTTACATCTCACCAAGCTGTTTCCAGTCACATACAGTGCGCTGACCTTCAAGAAAAACATATTCACGCGCTGTACACACACGCCGTACACACACGCCGACCAGTTCATTGGGCGGATTCGGGAAGAATTTACCCGAATCCAGTAGATTCAGGAAGAAATCGAACGCTGTATTTACATGCCGTACTGACACGCCATATTCACACGCTGTACACACATGCCATCCAGCAGTCTCAACTACCCGTTGACCGGGCTGAGCGACTGCCTATATAACCGGTGCATCAGGCAGAAGCGCTGAGTATTTTCAAAGGGCGGCGAACAAAACAAGGCATGCCGAAACAGCGAGCAATGACAAACACCCCGAAACTCTGGCCGGAGCCGGATGAGCTACTCAAGTGGATTGGTGAAGCGAACCTCTCGTGTGATGAAAACACAGTAGTCATAGCTGTTTCAGCCGAAGCGGTCCTAAATGCCTACGTCCAGTGGTACGCAAGTCACCGGGAGGCTTCTGTGAAGATTGCGGATCTGGTGGCACTGGAGCACCGACTTTGTAAGGCAGAGGAGTAGACGGCGGTTTGGAAGCAGCGCTGAGATCACCTCTTTACCATCAGCGAACAAACCACAAAACTACAAGATAGGGCCCCGAGCCAAAACCTGATCGTTCAAAAAATCAAGCTGTATGAGCCAAAGAGGTTTGATGGTTCCCAGGACTTGGAGGTTGTCGCTCAATTTCTCGAAGACGTGCAGCAGTATGTTCAACAGGGCAGAGCAGTCTGTCAAAAAGCGTCCGAAGACAATCAGAAGATCAACACCTTTTGGCATTTTCTCACCGCCAAAGTGTTCCACTGGTTCGAGAACTGCATGAAGAAGCAGGGTGTGGATACTATCCCACCAAAGGATTACAACTACAATACCACATGGGACGCCATGAAGGTCCTCTTCAAGTGCCAGTACGTTCCGGAACAGACCATTTCGGGAATCCGCCACGAATGGTATACGTTGAAGTTCAATCGCCCTCAGGTTTTGAAGTTCAACCAGCTAGCATTGGAGCTATTCACCATTCTGGGTGGGTCGCTCACCATTACAAGGGAAAATCCGCTGTGGGAGGAATACCTGATCAAGCTGGGGGAAGCGACACAAAACGATATATCCCAGCAGGCACGCCTTATGGATATACTCAGTGGCGATAGTCAGAAGCAGATGATGCTGTCCGGCATGATGGATATTGTTGCCGCACGGACTCTGCCGTTTATGTTGATGCCGTCCGGTAGCGTTACCCAGACCCAATCCCCAGCCGGGCCCCCCACTATGCACGGCGACCTGATGGACTTGAGTAATATCGAGAATGACGAACTGAATGCAGTTGTCGATGGAAAGAAACAGTGTCACCGTTGCCTCGGGTTCGGTCACATCGAACGCCAATGCGGTACTCCAGCCACGGATAACTGTACGGCGCAATTCAAGCCTCGAGGAGGACGTAAGGGAGTGCGTGAAGGACTCCAGAAGCGCCATCCACCCCACCAGCCGCCACCTACGCAACAGTCACCGTACCGTCAGTCATCCCACCAGCCGCCACCTATTCAACAGCCACCGTACTGTACCAACCAACCAAATTGGCGTGCGCCGGTTAAGCGCGTCAACAACGTCGACGATCCGGAGGCAAGGTCCGGTGCGTACTTCGATGGAGGTTGGTCAGAGGATGGAACACCGGATGAAAATGGAGGATTGACAGACTTGTTGGATTTGGGTGGATCGGATTGGGATAAGACCAGTAAGTTGGCAGAGAGCGAGGGAAAAAGGGCTCAGAAGGAGTGACAGAGCGTCCTCCTACTAGAGAACGAGAGGCGGCGAGACTTTATTTGACAAACCATAATGTTATACAGAAGAACATCAATGATAAAAGTGATTTGTTACATTTTTACGCTAAAGTCCCAACCTCTCATTCCAAAACTCGCTCAGCCTACACCCTAATGGACCCAGGTGCATCCCACTGTTATATCAACACCACTTTTGCATGGCAGCTCGGCTTACCGTTTCGACACGCTGGCCGTATGACAATCATCACGGCCGGAACCAAACACCCTCCCGAGGATAGATACCAGGTCTGGCTTAACGGATGTATACGGGGCAGCACGGGGAACTACGCAGATGTTACCGGTTGGTACACGGTGTTTGATCTTAAGGGCGCCTACGACATTATTATTGGAAAAAATTGGCACTCGAGAATGCGCCATTTAGTGGATTCTGACAACGTCTTGCACCTGTTGGATGCGGACAAGTCTTTACTGATGGACAGTCGACCGGCATTCATTCCCAGGCTTTCCTTAAAAGGACTTCGACCTCACCAGGGCCGCTACTGGGAAGTTCACAACCACTGCGAAGCGGTAGCTCAAGCGGCATCCATCAACCTGATTTCCACAAACGAGACACGATGGGCAATGACAAAATCCAGTGGGGACAGGATATTTGTGATCGACATCTGTGAACGACAGGTGGGCGAGGAATTCGGTGAGGATGAATCCGTTTTGGCGGATCTGGGGAAGTGGAGAGTCCAAATCCGTCGGGACTTTGACGATCTCTTTCAGCCACTGCGTGGCATTCCACCACCTGATTTCCGTATCCATACCGATCCAACAGCAAAAATTCCACACCACCAGCCATAGCGAATGACACAGTCCGAGAGGAAGGAATTCGAGGTACAGATTAAGAAGTTGCTTCCAAACAGGTGGGTGACAGACTCACATTCATGTTATGCAGCACCGATAATCTTTGTGAAAAAGCCAGACGCCACGCTCCAAATGTGTGTCGATTACCGTGGATTGAACACAATAATGGCTAAAGACCAGTACCCTTTGCCGTATATTGAGGATTTGCTGGATAAGCTTCACGGAGCATGGGTTTTCACCAAACTGGACTTGGCTAGCGGATACCACCAGGTACGGGTGCATTCAGACGACTGCCACAAGACCGTATTCATAGCACTGGACGGATTCAACGAGTATAAGGTTATTCCGTTTGGACTTGCAAATGCGCCAGCCGCTTTCATGCGTATGATGCACAAGATATTACATCCACACTGCCGAAACGCAATCGTATACCTCAACGATGTGCTCATCTTTTCAAGAACGCTAGCAGAACATAAGGCACATGTGGAAGGTGTGCTACAGGCATTACGGAACGCACGTTTGCGTCTGAGTGAGGCCAAATGCATGTTTGGTACTCTGGAAACGTCGTTCGTTAGTTTCAGAGTGAATAAACACGGTATTCACACTGAAGAGAAGAAGGTCAGAGCAGTACGGGATTGGCCAACGCCCAGGGCGCCTATGGAACTTCGCAGTTTCCTCAGTTTAGCGGGTTACTACAGGAAATTCGTTCCGAAATTCGCTCACCGGGACCATCTGCTATATGACCTTGCCGCAAAGCCCAGGAACGACTACATGTGGACCAGTCAACACGGGGAGCAGTTCGGAGACCTCAAGCAGGCACTGATGTCTGCACCGGTCCTGGCAACGCTGGATCCGGAAGGCGATTTCATCCTACGAACCGATGCCTCAGACACGGCTATTGGAGGTGTTTTGGCTCAAAAACAGCTGTTTGAAGGAGGATTGGTAGAGCGGCCACTGGGATATTTCGCAAGGAAGCTTCACACAGTTGAGTCGAGATATCCAGCATATGACCGGGAACTTCTTGCGATCAGCGCAAATTTGGAACATTGGGTCTGCTACGTCCACGGTCGAAAACGCACCACCATTTATACGGATCATCCGTCATTGCAACATATTCTGGCACAGAATAAGCTGACAAGCCGTCGGTGGCGTCACCTTGACAGGCGCCAACAGCACGATAACGAGGTAAAGTACTTTTCTGGAGTGGCGAACGTGGTGGCAGCCGCGCTCAGCCAGATTGCCTACACTCAGGGAGGGCAGTTAGAAGTCGAGCAGCCAAAAGCCGATCCGCAGCACCTCAACATCGTCGAGATGCGTGTATCAGCCTCAACCGAGTGGCTAAACGATGTGTGAAATGGCTAGGTAGAAGACACGATTTTTGGCCCCGTTCTACAATATCTGAGCAATACCGACGAAAAGGAGAACAAAAAGGCAAGCTCGAAACAGACTTGTCGTATTCAGGAACGAGCAAAGTCGTACACACTCGAAGAAGGCCGTCTGTTCCATAAGCAGTCAGGCGGAAAGCTGTGTATTCCGAAGTCCATGAGAGCAGACGTGGTTCGGGAAGCACACGATGCTATTCTGGGAGACGGACATAGTGGTATCGCAAAAACAGCAGCAGCGGTCGGTTCATGGTATTACTGGCCAAAGTTGACAGATTCAATCGCAGAATGGATTGCCGGATGTGACGTATGCCACCAAATCAAACACAAGAATGCCAGGCCATATGGACTTCTACAGCCGCTACCGATTCCACTCGAACGGGCCAAACGAGTGAATATTGGTTTTGTCACCAAGTTGCCAACATCGGAAGCCGGCCACGATGCAGTAGCGACAATTATCGATCCCCTAACGAAGCGAGCACGGTGGATTCCTGTTAAAGAACCCGATCTCACCACAGAGAAGTTTGCGACAGCGTTTTTCGACAGTTATGTACGGTCATGGGGGCTGCCTGTATCGATTGTGTCTGACCGGGATACCCGGTTTACCTCCGGCTTCTGGCAATCGTTGTGTTCACAACTTGGAATCGGGCTTCGGATGTCTACGGCATACCATCCGCAATCAGACGGCCAGGCGGAAAAGGCGAATGCCACTCTGGAAACATTTTTGAAGGCATATATAGCGCAACTCAAATCCCCCAAGCAGTGGAGCCATTTGTTGCCACTGGCAGAGTTCACCTACAATGCCGCAAAGCATAAGGCTATAGGCATGTCGCCGTTCGAAGCAGATATTGGATACATTCTGAGACTTCCACTAGATCTGTTGGCACCAGGACCACGGACGCCGATATCGAGACCGGGAACAGAATACGAAGAACACCTCATCAAGATCCTACGAATGCTTCGAGAGCGAATGGAAGAAACCCGGCTGACAATGGTGTCGGAAGCGAACGAGCATCACCAGCCGCACCCGTTTCGGGTAGGCGATTCGGTATTCCTGGACACCCGTTTGCTGCCAGTCGGCTATGCCAACGTCAATTCCACTGCCAACAACAACGTCAACTCGCGAAAGTTTCAACATCCGTACGCCGGTCCGTTTACGATCCTGAAGTCTGCTGGTGAGAATGCATTTGTTCTTGACATCCCAGCGCACTGGTGCTTACTCCCAGTCTTCAACGTCGCACATCTCAAACTGTCGAAGGTCGACAAAACCCGTGAACACCCACCACCGCCACCGCTACGCTCCACCGCTACTGTCGAGTAGAAGGTTGAGTCGATCTGCAAGCACAGAGGCACCATGGTTCGGGATCTCGAATATCTGGTCAAATGGGTCGGCTACGCTGATCCTACGTGGGAACTGCTGGCGAACATGAGAGGCAGCAGCAACGAGCTGCTGGGTGAATACCACGCTGCGAATGGCCTACGAGTCTACCGGTCGATGGAACGGGAGTGACAGGAGGTGTAGGCGATGTGTGGTGGGCCGGGTATATTTTGCTGTTATCGGTTGCGTTGGAGTGCACTTTGTTACGTTCGGTGTATATTTACGTTGTGATCGCCACTATTGTTATAAGTTGTGTTTGTTGATTTTTCTTTTGGGGGGACGGTGCTTGTTTTATTGAGAGGGAAGTGGTTGTAGGGGGATGATTCCGGGCACCGCGGACATTACGCCTAGAGTGGCTAGCGTGGTCACTAGTGTGGCTTCTTGAGTTTGTGGGACTTGGCACATGGCTGCCCTAGGGGCTTTTGTAGACAGACAGTCACACACTAGCGCTAGTGGAGGACCCCTCCTTTAAGAGGAGCGGCTCCTCCTCCTGGAATGGATCATGTTTCTCGCGACCCCTCACCATCCCGTTAGATGACGTGGCCTTATCATCTCGTAGATGACGTGGCCCAACTTCACTCCGTTTCCCACCAGTTGCCGGTATCCCTTATCTCCCGAAGTTAACCCTCACGACCGATGGCGGCCGTAAGCCTTGTTAACTCCGCTTTTTATCTCCCACCTAGACTCTCGAGCCCCTTGTGTATCCTCCCGTCTCCTTCCTGATCAACTGTCGTCTCGCTTGCGGCGCTTGTAGGAGTGCTCGTAGGATCACTCGTAGGATCGCTTGTAGGGGGATGGTCATTGACTCGATGTCTTCGTGACCGGTAGGTGGTCCGTTGATGATTGACCGTTCTGTGGTTCATGGTTCCGCTGATGATTCCGATGATCGTTTCGATGATGATTCCGATGATCGTTTCGATGGTTCTGTTTTTCCTTTTGATGACAACCACTCGTCGGCGGGTCATCGTATAAGTATCCGGCTAGGCAAAGTCACGTGCTGCGGGGAACTACCCTGCACTGTGACGTGAAAACCCTTTGCCTTGGCACTAGATTTCATCAGCGTAAAGAGGATAACTCTCGATTGGATCAGACAGTAGTGCTTTTCCCGTATCTTCCCGAGAGTGGCCAGAGCAGGTGCCTCTCCTTAAGTCCACTCGTAGTGATTGGGTGATACGATTGGGTTGTGTGCAGGGTTGATTTCGTTACTCGACCGGAGCCGCCAGCAACAAGCCCTCAACCGTTCCAGCTAATCCTTCTCGGCTGCAACAGGTACCAAGGTATAGCTCCGCCCCATATCGCTCCCAACAGACTCTCGAACTGTTCCTGAGGTGCGGTCCTGTAGCGGCGTTTGCACTTTCCCGAACACGAGCCGGTACTTGGTCTGGGGCTACCCAGCGCTACAGGATCGGCTTGAAGTCAAGCCTCTGCTTCAGTATTCGGTCAACTCGACATCCCTCGCCTTGGTGTGGCGTATGCCCTGCATCATAATCGTTGTAAGCATCTTGGATAAGTGGGGGATACGCTCATGCTGTCATGCGCTGGCAAAGCCCAGAGTTCATCACTATAATCGGGTGTCAATGACGAGGATGCGAGTGGTAGCATGATCCCTCGTGTCTCCTGACCACGGGGTGCAACGGTATCACCTCGGGCCTTTCAGCCGTCTGCGACGATATAGCGATTCCCGACTGGTGGTGTTGTTCCTCTAGGCCGTACCTCTGGAAACAACCCCGCTCCTATTCCGCGATCTAGACTCGCAGCTACTTGCGTTCCCGTTTTCCTTCCGATCGCTTGTCCTGCTTATGATGACCACCAAGGTTGTCTTCCTCTGCGGCAGCGCTTGCGCTTTCCCGGTCGGTGCCGGTACTTGGCCCAGGGGTTTCCTGGTGCTGCAGAATCGGTTGACCCGAGCCGAGCCCCGACGCTGTCGGTTGCCCGGTCTCGGTATGCCATCCTAAGACCGTGTGACGAGTTTCCGATACCTTCCTACCCTGTCCGTATCCGAATGCCCGACCCGTAATATTAAGGGTGTAACACCCGCCCACGTTAGGCCTTGCTTCCACACCACCGAGTATCCGGTCGCCCCATCATCGAGTCGTGATCCGTCCATGAACATGGTCAGCCCAGGGCGGGTCCTCTCTGCTTCTGCTTTTGCCTCGGCTTCCTCCTCTTGCAGTAGCTCTGCCTCGAGGGTTTCCGACTCCTCCAGTAGGACTGTGCTCTCGGTCGGTCCGTCATGGCTCAAGGTGGATCCAGCAGCAAGCAGTATCACGTCTTCTTCCTCTTCCTTGTGTTGTACGACATTCGCTCCATCTTTCCATTTCCATTTGTCGTGTCGGTCATCACACTTATCCCGACTCCGGCATTCGTTCTTCTTGTGACCAGGGCGACCACAGCCATAGCAGGAAACAGTCTTCTTGCTCTTTCCTGTATCTGGAACCTCGGGGGTATATTTCGCTTGAGATCCTGTTCAACGTCCATTGTTGTACTTCGTTCCCCCTTTGGCAAAGAGAGCAACATCATGGGGGATATCATGGAGTCGCCGTAAATCTGTTTCAAATACTTCAAGGTGAACCATGATCTCGTCCGGATCGGTGTCCTTATCCATCATACTTTGAGTACTGCTGAATTGCCTCCATTCTGGCGTATTCGGAAGCCCATTGAGCAGGTGGAATGAGATGATGCTATTCTCCATCTTGATATCGCACACTTCTAACTGATTCCGGAGATTCTTCAGCTCGGTGTAGTAAGCGTTACAACCCTTGAAGTCTGCCATTTTCAAACTGCTGATCTTGAAAAGTAGCTGCTTCCCATCTATCTTCAAGACTCGCTCCCGTTCCTTCATGATCTCGTTCCACAACCCTTGAGGGTCATAGTCCCATTTGTCATCGCTATACTTGCGCTTTAGATCCGAATCCAACATGTTGATGATCTTGCCGGAAGCCTTTTCGAGGCTAATAAGGTAGTTGACATACTCGTGATGGTAGCGGTAGAATTGTTGCATGTATTCGGCTTTTGTCGACTCGGGTAGGTTGGGGTCGTTCCGGATCTTGTCATCCACCGTCTGAGTTTCTGAACTCATGGGCTTCAGTGGCATTGGGGTTCCACCACTGGTAACTCCCCAGAGTCCGTCCGCTCGCAGTTGCGCCTTTGCCTCGATGACCCACTCGTTGTAATTGGGTCCAGAGAGCAAAGTGGCCGTCGACATCTCGGTGATCGTACACCCAAAGCAGTCTTTCAAACGAATATCTCTTTGTTGCTGATCACCCGGGCGTGCCACGGGTCGAGAAAAGGGTGGGTGGGTGGGTGGGTCGAGGCGGTCGGGTATTCGGAGGTAGTATGCCTTGGGTCTGTATTCTTATTTTCGAAGAATCACAGATTGCGCCGCGGGCTCATAACCTGTTGATGCTAGGAAAAGTGACGAGGGCGTATATTATAGGAGGACTGAGGAACTAGCTACTTAGCTACAGAAGAAACAGAAGAAAGAAAGAGACACGATGTGTGCGCCGCCGGCACTAGTGCGTAGGCAAATACCCAACCCGCAAAACGATAGCCCTAACGCCAACAAGGTGCTCGTGCCTAGAATTTTAGTGGTGGGATACCAGAAGCGCATGTGATGGCATACCTTTGTGTATGTTTAAGTTTGTCGTCCGACGTTTCAGGTCGGCAAAGTGATAGCATTGGATCGCCCAGTAGCGACGCCGATAAGTAGTCACATTTGTGACCGAATTGGAAATACGGCGATGGCAATGATACCGCTACGTACGCTTTGCACGGTACAAATCGTTACTGCCAGCCGGGCAGCCCCCGGTGGCGGACCGAGAGAAGTCGGAGTTCGCCCGAAACCACCAGTGGAGCGCACGGCGCAACGATGAAGGCAGGGTTTCCCCATAGTCCGACCTAGCCACCAGCCTTGATCGAACCAGTCATTGCGCGGGCCGGCGGGCAGGCCGTCGGGAGCGCTGTTGGGCAGGCCATCGGCAAATCGGATGAGCAATCCGCCAGCCCGTACATAGCAATATCGTTGCCACCACGATATTTCCAATTTGGTCACAAATATGTGACTACATATTTATCTATGTCATTACTGAGGGGTATTAGGCGATTCCTATGCCATCGCTTTGCCGACCTGAAACGTCGGACGACAAACTTAAACATACACAAAGGTATGCCATCACATGCGCTTCTGGTATTCCACCACTAAAATTCTAGGCACGAGCACCTGAAGCACTCAAAGGATGCAATATGATAATTGTTGTCGTTTGGGTGGGTTGAACATGTTTACCGATGGTTTGGAGGGGTGTTTCAGCACTCCGGACCTCGACATCGTGATTGCGTACAAGTACCAGCCTGGTTGCCCCCAAGGGCGAAACATATGTCCTCGACTACCGAAAGCACCCTTCTCGTACCTGGCCACTTTCCCAGAAACGAAATCGAAGTCTTCCCCTGCGCCCCGATCGAGAATATCTTTCAGATACCTAATTGATGCTTTTTCTGGGATCAACAAATTGCTAGAAGGCCGCCCCGTTTGAGGCGGCGTTCGAACGAAGCCAGGTTTCTGTCAGGGCTCGAGTCTCAACAGGCTTTTTTACTTGGTCGATGGGGAGAAAGGCACTCAAACTGCCCAACAGAAATGGAGATAGCTGATGGTGTAAGTAGCAGATGCAGCAGGCGTTGTGGTTGTGTCAACATACTAATCTTTCATGTGTCAGGCTATCAGAAAACTCAAGTACATGATGGGCACCCCAACCAGCCTGTCTGGCCGCACCCAACCCAAGCCCTTCCGGTAAGCCTCTTATTACACCGCCGTCAAGCCCGCATGCATTTGCCCATTTCCCGACGCAGCGACCAACCCACAAATCACTCGGTGATTTCGGATCATGGAGCATGGGAACTTACCAAAGCGGTCCTTAGGTCTAGGTATACTTGCGATCCAGAATGTGAACCAATAACTTTACTAGTATAATTCCTCCAAGATCGATGTTACCGTTTAATACCAGACCACCACACCAAACATGCAACGAATCCCACCTTCCCCGTTCCGATTGAGGCGACCTCCTGGTTGTCAATTCACTATCTGGTATGCACCCGTACCAGGACTTAAGCCGCAAGCTACCGTCATTGGTCCCACTCGAAAATGTGGTGATTGGTCCTGCGCCAGGTCCCGGTCTGTCAACAGCGTAATGACGCCAATGACACGCGGTCACAGGAGGCTCGGAGGCTTTCCGAGGTGTCCTGGAGATCCAGATATGCATGCATACCAGATAGAGCGTTGATATTCTCGAGAGTCGCCTCAACCGGAACGGGGAAGGTCGGCTTTGGTTACATCTTCGTGTGGTGGTCTGGTATTGAACGGTACCATCAATCTTAGAGGGATTATATACAAGTATACGTGTATATAAAGACTGACCTTTGCGGCGTAGGAGGATATTAAGTAAATTCGAGTATCGGAATATCACATACATTTGATGCTTAGCGCTAAAGACTCAAGAGTTGGGTATGCATATTAACCGCTGCCAACAAAACCCTGAATTCAGCCCGCAGCATTTCATCCGGTGGGCCCCTACGAGGAGATGTGTGCAGGGTCGAACCAGTGCAGTCGACTAAGGACGAACTAAGGCCACCAGGACTTTCGACTGGACGGACAATCCACCAGTAGCTGCCACAAATTACCGGAATGGACTGGACTGCAGCAGCCCCGTCCAGCCCGGACTGTGGCGGACGCTGCCCACTCCGGGGTTCTGTCGTCTCGTAGTCGTTTCCAGTGCCCTGGAGAGGGCTTCAACTTGACCGCTTCGCGAAGTAGTATGCTAGTATATAAGTAAGGTATTTCCTCCAAGATGGGTGATCCCATCCACTACCTGACCACCACACGACGATGCCACCAAAGCCCACCTTCCCCGTTCCGGTTGAGGTGACCCTCGAGAATATCAACGCTCTATCTGGTATGCATGCATATCTGGATCTCCGGGACACCTCGGCAAGCCTCCGAGCCTCCTGTGACCGCGTGTCGTTGGCGTCTTTACGCCAATTGCTAGACCGGGACCTGGCGCGGATCCGATCCCCGCACTCCGGTGTGCAACCTGGCGTCTGGCTCCGGCGCTTGGGTTTCCGGTTGGCAGCAGCCAATTTCCCGTCCTCCAATATCGCAAATCATCGAGCGATCTACGAGTTGGTCGGTGGGGCTGGGGATGAGCAACTGCAGATGGCCGTGGAGGCAGTAGTGTAGGGCGTGTAGCGGAACGCCGCGAGAGTGCGGCTAGCCCGGGCTGATTGCGGAGTCTGTTGTGTTTAAATGATGGCTTTTTGCCCCGATGACCTAAGTTTTTGCTGTTGTTTCAGTGACCCAAATATTTGTGTTTTCCCCAGATGATGATGACGATTCATTGATCGCATGCGACCCCATCAGATTATGTCGGGAAAAAAAAAGTGCTGCCATAGTCTAGATAGGCTGGACGTGAGTATGAATAAACAGAAAAAATGGACACACTGATATGCTCGTGCGCTCATACGATATCACCCGGCCTTCGCCCACCCTCAACTACCGTTGAACGTCTTTTTTTTAAAAATCATTACTCGCATGCGACCTAGATAGATCATGGCGAGGGGATATACGGCCAGTTTCCTGTCCGCTGTCCGCGCGATGGCGGCAGGTTGCAAGCTCCCCTTTGCCCTCCACCCAGACCTCTCCCAAGAAGATAAGATGCGCACCAGGGAGATTACAAAGGAAAAGAATCCGAACGAGCGAAAGAGACAAAAGAAAGAAGCGAAAGAAAGCGCAGCGCGCCCCCCTAGTCCTTGTCTGCTGAGGCCATGAAAGAGGGTGCGGGTAGGAACAGCGGTAGCTCCTCCCCGGCACCCAATTCTCCCGCGGCACCCAGCTCCTTCGCCTCGTCCCTGCTCTTCTCTTCCCGCTCCCGGAGCTCCCATTCCGATGCCGCGCTCCCCGCGCCTTCCTCAGCCGGGACCAGTCTGTCGGAATATAGGGGTCGATAGAGATGAAGACAGTGAATTGATTGATTGATACAGCGTAGAAGGAGGAACATTCTCTCTATATGCAACGGGCCCGAGGGGCTGGCCAGGGGGTAAAGACGGAAGACTGTCTCCCGAGCCGGTGTTCGGAGGCTCGGGCAGCTGTCATCTCCGGACGCCGTCTCCGGTCCGCCATCTCCGGACGCCCATTATTCTGACACTTCCTCTCGTACGGAAGATGCAAAGGAACGCAGGAGAGAAAGAGAAAACGGAGAAGCCAGTATAGCAACAAGCAGCGGTACAGGAGGAAAAATGTTGAAAACCCAGTATCCTTGGATGCCTCGTTAAAACTCATAACCATGTAAAAAAAAAACCTCATGGGAAAAACCGCGGACATGGGAGAAAGAGTGCATCCACCAAAGAAAGAAAGGAGAGGGAAAGAAAACCTGTTTAACCACCCACCATGTGCTTCACAGGAAGCGTCCCCCTCGCAAACGAGACCACCTCTTCAAGGTGTGTCTGGAATGGAAGGTGCAGCAGAAGATTCTGTGGGCGGAGGTGCAGAAGGAGACAGGGAGGCGGAAGAGCTGGTGGACGGTCCGGGATCAGCTGGCCGACGGGAGATATGGGCAAGCGGTGCTGGACTTCCTCTCTTACACAGATGTGGGAAGGCTGGTGCCACCTCTGGGTGAGAGCGACGCCGCAATTGAGGTGTCAGTGGGAGCTCCGGGTGCGCCGGGAGCGGGAAGAAGAGAGGAAAGCGGAAGCGCAGGGCCTGGGTGCTGAGGGCGAGTTGGGCGGCGGGGCGGAACCCCTGTTGTTCCCACCCCCCCACGTTCATGGTATCGGCAGAGGAGGAATGAGGCCGGGGAGTGCTTCTTCCTTTGTCATTTCCTTGGTGCGCATCCTATCTTCTTGGGAAAGGCCTGGACGGAGGGCAATAGGGGAGCTTGCAACGAGCCGCCACCGTGCGGACAGCGGACGGGAAACCCGGACAAAATGTATGCTGCCACAGTCTAGATAGACTAAATGCGAGTATGGTTGAACAAAAATGCTAGAAGCTTCCCCTGGATCCAGGCCGATTTCCAGGCCGATCCACAAGAAAATCTGCCCATTGTCAGCATTGGGCGTACACAGTAACTCCACCATCAGGCGTGCGCGACCGCTCCGGTATGGGGACGCCGCAGCAGCTCGCCGGGCACGCACGTCAACTCCAGGTGGATTGCCGCAGCAACTCCGTCATCATCGAGCGCGCACACAGCACCACATCTTCGAGATTGCACGACAGCTCCGGTGTGAGCTGCCGCAGCGCTCCAGCACCACCAAGCGCGTGCATCAACTCCCCGAGCGCGCGCGACAACTCCAGTGTAGGGTGCCGCAGAAACTTCATCACCGAGCGCGCACACAGCTCCGCCCAAGCATTTGGGGCTCAGAAAACATACCTGCAATGGGCTATAAGCCGTGAACCACAACCTCACTCGGGTAGTTCCCGAAGTTCACCCGGCAGTCTGGACGGAGGGTCGCTGAGAGCTTCTTTCTTCTCTGAGCCTTTCCGCCTCTTGCTTTACGCGGCAGTCACCTTCCTTCTGTCCTTCTCGTGTGCAGTAAAAGCATCGTAGCCCTGAATTGCTAGGCCTTCCGTACGGCTTCCGATTGCCGTAGCCACCGTAGCCCCGTCGCTTGCCGTGCTGAGTTCGCTGCGAGTGCTTGACGGGTAGTGCCGGCGATGTTGAGGTTTGAACCGACTTGGTCGTTCCTCCGTGCGAGCGATGTCTCTTCCTCGAGAAGGGCTGCAGTAACAGTTTCCACGGTTTGCTCCTCCGAAGTTTGTGAACAACTTTACAAGCGTGTAATGGTGCTTGAGATTGCTGGCCCTCTAGCTACCAGCGCTTGAGCGACCTATATATCCTCCCCACGGCGCCTAAAGCAAATATGTCCTCCCCGCCGCACCTAAAGCAAATACTCGGAGGCAAACCTGAACCCCCCCTGGTACATACGATCCCGGAAATAAACTGAAACCAAAGTGTCCCTTTGTTTATACTATCCCCTCGTTCCTACTATCCTCTTGTCCTTGCAATCCCCGGCTTGCCCCTCACCGACTCACATCCTCACCCGGCACCTTAGCACTTCTTCAACAGTTTGTTTCTGAGAACGCCGACGGTAATTGCGAACGATTCAGGTACGGTTCGAAGGAAGTGGCAGACGACGGTGGTATTCAAGATCGCTTCTTGGCGAATGGCGAGCAGGCAAGAGATGTATTCGGCAACCAAGGTCCCAGGCTTCATCGTCGAGGTATGGAACCGGTTGATGATGTCGTTTCGGCCAGATATCAGGGAGGCAGAGCCGTATTTCTGGTTAATACCACACTTATCGCATGATGTAAATCCGCATGTTGTACCAAGACAGATTCTGTTGGGTGGCATTCGAAAACCGCCTTTCGCAAACACAGACGCGCCTGGACCTCTCGGCGTCCACGGGGAGATCACGGAACTGGAGGAAACAGTCGAGAGAGATTCATGACGGCTCGCCTTCACCAACGATGAAACATCCGGAGCCAGTGGGCTCGTCCGGTGCCATTGCATCCTCATCGGGCGAGCTGTCTGGTAGACCATCGACAAGACCAAGGCGCAGGGCATCGTTGTGCCCGTGACCGTCGACGGCAACACATTGCATGTGAAGTCCTTTGGCCTCGGTGCTTGCCTTCCCGCACTGAGAACTGAACCCATCCTGGACAGCCCGTCCCGCACCGAGAACTGAACCCATCTTGGGTAGCCCGTTAGATTGAGGTCCTCGAGGCAGGGAGGGGAGGGAGGAGAAAGGGCTCATCGGTGGGGGCCCTTGCATTTGGGGTGTTTCCATTCCAGTCATTGGTCCGCCCCGGTAACAAAGATAGGCGATCATATGTGGGGTCAGACATGGCGATATTCCATCCGGCTTGTCGCCTAATCGTGCTTCGACCAACATTCTGGGAAAGACTCCAGAATACCCTGTTATATTATATTAGCGGTTTTTTTAGGTGGGGTGGTCCAGATGACTGACGTGTACGTCGGGTCGTACTCATCGCGGACGGACAGAGGACTTGATATCCATCAGGTCCGGGGCACGCCTCGTCCACCTCTCCTCGCACACGGCTGTTACCGTGATTTCGCTGTTTCGGAAGCTTTCCCGTCAAGATAGCTGCTGAGGGAGGGACGGCATCAGTAGCCACCGCCTGTGTGGTTTGCAAAGCTGTTGCGCCCCCCATCGATCTGCCTGGCAGTCACTGGCCGTTGGTCACGGAACTTCTTAGGATTCGCTCGCGTTGATGGCGGCCCTCCCACCTGTGCCGGCGGCCCTCTTGTCAGGGCGGCTCGCAGCAATACTTGTGAAAAACGGGTCAGCATAGCGGCGGGCGAGATGCCCGCGAAGGGCTAACTTACTAGATGCCGAGCGACTGAGTTCCGCCATGCCCAGAAAAACCAGTGATCGGCGACCCGACGCATCCGCCGTCGCGGCGAAACACTCAGCAGTAATAATATGACTGTATCGGTCTTTGCAGAGCTACTTGGTTTCAGTGTGAGCGTTGAGCGGGTCGGAGATAGCATACTGAAAATCAGAGACCCAGCGGTCTGACAAGGCGACTGTGCGGCTTTTGTAAAGCTACTTAATTTCAGTAAAAATCTTTAAGCGGAGTGGAGGGAACATACGGAAAAGGGCGACCATGTGGTCTTTAATGAACGGAAGAGAAGGGAGAGCTCGAGAGGGGGGAGGAAGAAGAGAATGTGGTGTTTAAGCTCGGACCCACTGCCAAGACTTGCGTAACTCCCAACTTACCACCTTAGTAGGTAGATATATACTCTAGACTTGTCTCGCACCAGACCCAATCCGGTCGCGCGTAATATTAGCCTCGTTCCTCGGCAATATTACTACTCACTAGTATTGGGTCTGGGAGAACTGGCTAACGAGATAATGTAAGTACCACTTTAGAAGACCACACCAAAAAGATTTTAGTACCCACCACAAAACAAAATTACGATTCGCATTCTTCAACCTTCCGCTCCCGAGAACCTCCCCAACAACGATCGATAGTCCACACCCACGGAAAAAATCCCCAACCATGGACGCGAAGCTGATCGACATATTGGAGTGCTTGCGACGACATTGTCTCACCGTGTACACGTTCTTGGAAGCCTATTTCGCCAGTGATGCCCATTTTGCCAAGATATCCCAGGGTGTTTTCTTCAAGGATCACGGAATGGCGCGTATCTTCAAGGCCATGCTGGACAACTCAGATTACGCGTTGAGCAAGCAGCAGACAGCAGTTCGTAACAAACAGCTATATGAAGACTTTGGCCCATACTTCAGTACAGTCATCACCCAGATGCTTCGTTTGGAGGTTATTGCTGTTGGCAAAGATTCTCAGATGCACATGAGACCACAGGATGTCTCGCCACAACTTTGTGAAGAGTTTGACCTACAGCAGTATGAGAAGCTATACCTGGAGAAGGCACCCATATTTTTTGGCCTTCTACAAATTCTGTGCTGTGTCGATGCTGGTATGCAGCCTGTGCGGATGCAGTCTATTGGACAACTACTGACACCCGTAGAAGTTGAGGAGGAATTTGAGGAAGTAGTACCAGCCGATCACGGAGAAAGCGGGAATCGACCCAGTACAGTGGTTTCAGACTCGGAGGATCAGACGGTTGCGGAAGAAGATATCGATGAGCTTGCCGCACAAGTTCCAGTTGCGCAGCACCGTAAGCCAAGACCAAAGAGAATGATGTCCATTATAGCCATGTCGATCAACAGTATAACCGTTCGAATGGGTATATTCATGCGTGCTATGAAGGTGCCAAAGCAAATGCATACTTTTCTTGCTGCATGTGGACTCTGCAATGTCTACGAGACGTCAACATATTGGTTGAAAGAGAATGCTTTCTCCGATCGAGTGGCTCTAGTAAACAAATTCCAGACCTGTCCGATGGCGGTCTGCTGGGACAATCTAGTGAGGTTCGACCATAAGGCTGAGGAAACTGTTCTCAATCAAGGATCCAAGATCCAACAGAATACTTCCAGCTTGGTACTTCCCTTGCACCTTCCACCACCACCTACTGGCGCATCGGAGACGGAGAAGGATACGTATACGAATGTGATGGTAGCTTGTGCCATGAAAGGTGTGGGACTTCCTCGAGATCTGCTATTCCAGAACATCAACTATTCGGCATTGAAGGTAAATCCTGCAGATTTCCTTGAGTTGGAAGCGTTGAATGCACAGATTCCAAAGATTGCACGGAAATTAGTCATCGAAGTATTGTCTATGATATGTGGTAAAGCCATAAAGGAATATCAAGTTGATGGAAGAAGTATCAAATGGTATATGTCAATGTCAGACTACCTCCAACTGGAACAGTATATACCACGGTTCCACACATGTCCGACAATGCCTTTGGATGAGACGACCATTGATGGAACGGGTGTCGTAGTCGAAACCCTACTCGAATACGTCAGAACATTGCCCAGTCAGTTGACAGACCAGAACCGAGTTTTATTCTGTTACGGTGACCAGCTAACCCTCAAGAACCTGATGGCTCTGAAGGAAATGAGGGTACGTGAGGCTGATGCGGATCAATTTACATTCACTGTCGGTAAACCTGGGTTTCTACATACATCAATGGCTATGGTCAATGCTGTCATGAGATGCAATTGGGGCCATACTACAGGAGGTCGTGATCCTAGCTGCTTGTCTCGCTTTGCAGCAATTCTGGGCAGATCAAGAGCCAACGAAGCGGCTTCCGACTTCCAGGCTTCGTATCGTCTCATTGACCATGTCCTGAGAGGGTATGTAGCCGCTACGTTAATGAGTTGGGCAACGTTGCTTGCGGGGAGGCAGATTTCTTCTGCTGCAGATTTGGAGTGGTGGGTGAAGGCCAATGATTGGCGGCCCCTGGTAAACAGCATGGTTAGCTATTACTTCGGATTCGGTAAAGTGGCCTGGCAGCGCAAAATGGCTTCGGAGAAGGTGCTGGGAGAGTATGAAGTTCAGCGGGAAAGGATCCTATCAAAAAGGAAGGCGGATAGAAACCAAGACGAGGTAAAATTTACCAAGGAATCCGGAAAAGTTGCTTTCCTGAGAAACACACATCGACAGAAAGAGACAAGGTCCTTGAGAATGCAACACTCTTCATGACACAAGCATTACAGTGGACTTCCAACAGTCGATGCGCGGTGGCAGTGTAGGAAGACTCGAGGAGGATATTAAGTTGATGCTGCTTTGCTTTCATGGCTGTGGAAAGTCAAAATATGCAAGACTCCTGTTGGAACGTGCATTCAATCGGAAGTATGTCTGGACGCCAGAACATCACTATATCGATGTTCGGAACAATTTCATCTGTACACGACGACGATTCACTGGTATCGACGAGTGTCTTGAGCACGTCAACCGCGATATTTCCAATAGCTACAATCCACGAGATACATGGCAGAGCCAGAAGTTCCACAGGGAGGTTGTCTCTCCAAACATGATCCCATATGGGAAGATGAAGCATTCAATGCTCAAGAGTTCGGGTATCACAACTGGTGGCATCCGCCATTTGAGTCCGAAGGCAAATAGTGATATCCTTCTGGTGATGGATATACTACTCCGAGAAAAGATCCTTACACCACAACCAGGAAGGTGCTCCGTGGGCCCTGATGGGGCAAGAGTAGGTGTAAGGGAGACGGTGGATATGTTTGATGTTGGGAGCAAGAAGGTAATGTGTGGAGGTGTAGTTGAGACCATTCTAGCTTCAAGGCAAAAAAAGCCGGTAGCTCCCTATGTTCCTGATGAAGACATAGATGGGTGGATGAAGGAGTTGGAAAGAGCTGTCAATGAGTGGAACATTGAAGTGACTGGACAAAGTGATGATCACAGTTTGGAAATGGATGTCGATTGCAACGGCAACGAATAGCTTGGAAGCTACTAGTTATTCTGTAATACTGGGAATACATTGGATGGCAATAACAACAGCGGGTTCGATAGCTTGTCTTTTAGTTATACTGGGATGTGCTGTAACGGATCTGGCTACAGCTGTATCTGTCGACGCTGTCCGGCGACAGCTGTATCTGTCAACGCTGTCCAGCGACAGCTGTATCTGTCAACGCTATCCGGCTATGACTAGGAAACCGGACATTGCGTCTACCACAGCCACCCCACGTCTAAAGCGACCACCGTGAGGCATTGGAAATCGTTCTTTGGTATCATTACTACAATTTCTTGGACTGCCAGGTTCAGGTGAGTCTTGGACATGTCTGTACCAGCCGCAAAGTGATATTTCGAGCATATTTGTATGGGAAACCGGACATTGCGTCTACCACAGCCACCCCACGTCTAAAGCGGCCAGCGTTAGGCATTGGAAATCGTTCTTTAGTATCAGTTCTACAATTTCTCTGGCTGCCAGGTCAAGGTGAGTCTCGGACATGTCTGTACCAGCCGCAAACTGATATTTCGAGCATATTTGTACGGGGAACCGGACATTGCGTCTACTGCAGCCACGCCACATCTAATGCAGCCGCCGCCAGCCATTGGAAATCGTTCTTTAGTATCAGTTCTACAATTTCTCTGGCTGCCAGGTCATGGTGAGTCTCGGACAGGTCTGTACCAGCCGCAAAGTGATATTTTGAGCATATTTGTATGGGAAACCGGACATTGCGTCTACTGCAGCCACGCCACAACTAAAGCGGCCACCGTGAGGCATTGGAAATCGTTCTTTAGTATCAGTTCTACAATCTGTCAGGCTGCCAGGTCACGGTGAGTCTTGGACATACGGTTATGGCGGATTTTCTCGAAGTTGTCCGGCTATGAGTACAGCTGATTATCACAGCGCTGTCCGGCTACAGATGTGTCTGTCAACGCTGTCCGGCTACAGCTGTGTCTGTCAACGCTGTCCGGCTACGGCTGATTCTCTCGACGCTGTCTGGCTATGAGTACGGCTGATTCTCACGACGCGGTCTGGCTACGGCCGATTCTCTGTCGACGCTGTCCGGCTATGAGTACGGCTGATTATCACGGCGCTGTCTGGCTACGGCTATATCTGTCGATGCTGTCCGGCTACGGCAGATTCTCTGTCGATGCTGTCCGGCTATGAGTACAGCTGATTCTCTCGGCACTGTCTGGCTACGGCTATATCTGTCGATACTGTCCGGCTACGGCTGTATCTGCCGACGCTGTCCGGCGACGGCTGTATCTGTCGAAGTTGTCCGGCGACGGCTCTATCTGTCGAAGTTGTCCTTCTACTGCTGTATCTCTTGTCTGTTTTTTGATATCTTCTATTGACTCTTGTGTTCTGTTCCTAATGCAGCGTATTTGCTTTCTCGCTCAACTGGCACTAGTTGTATTGGGGTCTACCCAATGCTGCCCAAACATCAGGTGCTGTTGATTTTAGTCTCATCACTCCCAAAAGTCAGGTGTGGGTTCGCTGTTTTGTCACCAACTTCCCCACCACTGATCCTACATCAACTGCACTACACATCACAACAATACAACCAGACCGATAAATTTCGATAATGACTTCAACGATAGCCACACCTTGCACAGCGATCAGAGCTATACAATCAGAGACGACAGCATGATATGGGAAAATTCGTCTCCAGGTTTCTCCGATGAAGACTCGCTACCCAATTGCGTGGTAAGTACACCGCTCGTGCTGGACCCCGCATCACACGACGAGGAAGATGAAGCAATCGCCGACCCCACCTACCTTGATGGCTGCCTGCGCAACGCTGAAGAGAAGGATATGGGTAGACTTCGTACCGTTGCGATGGCATTGCCGGACGACCCAACCCTGGCCGCTCGAAAATCTATTTGCAATGCCATTCAGAAGATAGACGATGCGTCTCGCAACAATCCCAACCGAATCGAAGTACATCAACACGAGTGGCAGGTGGCTGCAGCAGCTGAGGTTCTTTGTGGCTGCGATACATACTTGGTAACTGCAACAGGCTCCGGAATGACAATGTGCTTCCTACTGGCTCTTTTTGCACGTCCTGGTAGCATAATTGTCATATCGCCACTCATTGCTTTGATGGACGACCAGGTTGCTGGTGCTGCTCGCTTCGGTATAAAGGCAGTGCAGATTTCGGAACAGGCGCTCAAAGTGGATCCAGAACTGGTTAATAAGATTCAGCACGGGGAGTTCCGACTTGTTTTCCTTCAGCCAGAGTTTTGTCATGGATCTAACGGTGTATGGCGAAGTATGACTGCACCCAGGACAAGATTTGTTGAAGGTGTGTTCTGCGTTGTTGTGGACGAAGCCCATTTGATTCACCAATGGAGAACCTTCCGCACTTCTTATGGCAACCTTGCCAATATGCGTTACACCTTCAACCATGCCTCTTTCATGTTATGCTCAGCCACGATGATGGCCTCCACCCGGCGATTTGTACACCGCACAATGAACCTGGTACCAAATGTATCCTTCATCCATAGGAGTGTCGATCGTCCAAATGTTTTCATTGCTATTAAGCCGATAATGCATGGTACGAAGGACCATAAAGACCTGTACTATCTCCTACCAGAGGGCATCGAGCATCCAGCTGACATACCGCAGACTATCGTATTGGTGGATAGCAGGCCCGATGCGAAGCAGGTGTGCGATGAATTCTGGACACGCATACCCGTTTCATGGTTAGCCATAAGCCATTTTCGGTTCCTTATATGCGAGTGCAGAACTGTCCTCTCCGCCAAAAGACAATAGGTGGTGATGAATACTTTCCGGACTGGGTTATGTCGTATACTATTTGCGACTGAAGTGGCGGGGATGGGTATCGACTTTCCTTACATTGAGCGGGTAGTGCAATGGCGAGTAGGAGTTCATTTGAATATCTTGGCAGTCCTTCAGAGGCTTGGACGTGGATCTCGGAGATATGGCACGCAAGGTGTTTTTATCCTATACCACAGCAACAGCTATATTATCAACTCGCGATCAGATCCGATGTTGGCCATCTTCAAGACGGATGCAAGCCGTGGTTTGATGAACTCACGTGTCATTGAATGCATTAAGGCTGTTGAATCTTGGTCCAATGGAACTTTCCGTATGACACCTGCCGAAGATCCCTTGGACATCCCCATAGTGCCTTTTGAAGTTCATCCCCCTGAGAAAGACACACGAGCGCCCTCAGCAGTAAACTCACATGAAGACGAGAGCAATTTGGATAGTGCTTCACTGGCACAACAGTTGCACCTTCCCGCCCGAGACGCCGATTCCGAGAATGACGATGCTGCTTAGATTGTCTCTGTTGACCCTGACTACCAAGGCAGACCACTCAGAAGGCGTGGATATCCTACTTCATGTTGTGGGGTCACGTGGTTGATCAATACAGAAGGATGTCATCGTGCTGTATTGCTTACTCTCTTTGACGATGTTGGATATACTCCAAGCCAATACTCCATGTCTAACAGCAGTGTGCCGACATGCTGTGATTCCCACCTAGCCGCTTTCCGTGACTGTCATGACGATAATGACACCATACACAGCCTCGTTCGTCTTTTACCACCTGATAAGGTGGCAACCCAATCTACATCGATCGTATCAGACTACAACTCGAACTCAAATGTCGATGAGCAACCCGTCCAGCAATGCCAGCACAACATCACCAGATTGCAGCGTCTTCAAGTCCGTCAGGCCCTGCAGGAGCTTCGGCTACAGATATGGGAGGAGGTTGCGGGAGGCAGCCAGTTCATTCCGTATACGCCGCGTAAGTTTCTACCAGACGCGTATATCGAACGCATCGTGTCAATGGCCGGTTCACTTACTACAGTAGAAGATCTCCAGTTGGCTTTAGCTAAGCCATTACAACTGTCATCGTTGCTAGTACCCTTCGTTCCACGACTTTTCGAGACTGCTACGAAGGCATATACTGACTGCACCTTACCTTTGAGACCGGTTGCCCGTCCTCTTACGTCGAGAGCTAGTGCACAGCCTCCTCGTATGATACCTGAAGATGCTGTTTCAACAGCTAGCTTCAATCCTTACGCTCACCTATTACCAGACTCGATTGAGACACCCACTTCGGGTATTCTAGCAAACATCTACGATCCTCGTTCCATACCCCCTGATCTTCGCAGGATCCTACCCCCGCTGGGCCACGGCCGTCCTTCGAAGATCATACAGGGACATCGCCGTGCAATTATATATTCATACTGGGCAGCACGTGGATATAAGGGTGAATAGGTTGAATTGGCCAAAAGTTGAGGAAATAAAAAGATTTCAATTTGTTCTTATTCAAGTGACGAGATCTAATCCAGTGTGACACTGCTACCATACAGCAACTCGCAATCAACAGATCCCATATATTCACATCACTGTCATAACCATAGCCGATCTGTTCACTCAGTTCGTCACAGAATATGCAATTCTGGGGAGTAAAAGGGTGAGGTAGCCGTAGCTGTAGCGAGACAGTGTTGTGAGAATCAACTGTACTCATAGCTGGACAGCGTCGAGAGAATCAGCCGTAGCCGGACAGCATCGACAGATATAGCCATAGCCAGACAGCGCCGAGAGAATCAGCTGTACTCATAGCCGGACAGCATCGACAGAGAATCAGCCGTAGCCGGACAGAATCGACAGATATAGCCATAGCCAGACAGCGCCGAGAGAATCTGCTGTAGTCATAGCCGGACAGCATTGACAGAGAATCAGCCGTAGCCGGACAGCATCGACAGATATAGCTGTAGCCAGACAGCGCCGAGAGAATCAGCCGTACTCATAGCCGGACAGTGTCGACAGAGAATCGGCCGTAGCGGACAGCGTCGTGAGAATCAGCTGTACTTATAGCCGGACAGCGTTGAGACAATCAGCCGTATCCGGACAGCATCGACAGATATAGCCGTAGCCAGACAGCGCCGAGAGAATCAGCTGTACTCATAGCCGGACAGCATCGACAGAGAATCAGCCGTAGCCGGACAGCATCGACAGATATAGCTGTAGCCAGACAGCGCCGAGAGAATCAGCCGTACTCATAGCCGGACAGTGTCGACAGAGAATCGGCCGTAGCGGACAGCGTCGTGAGAATCAGCTGTACTTATAGCCGGACAGCGTTGAGAGAATCAGCCATAGCCGGACAGCATTGACAGACACAGCTGTAGCTGGACAGCGTTGACAGACACATCTGTAGCCGGACAGCGCCGTGATAATCAGCTGTACTCATAGCCGGACAGCGTCGACAGAGAATTGGCCGTAGCCGGACAGCGTTGTGAGAATCAGCTGTTCTCATAGCTGGACAGTGTCGAGAGAATCAGCCGTAGCCGGACAGCATCGACAGATATAGCCGTAGCCAGACAGCGCCGAGAGAATCAGCTGTACTCATAGCCGGACAGCATTGACAGAGAATCAGCCGTACTCATAGCTGTACAGCATCGACAGAGAATCTGCCGTAGCCGGACAGCGTCAACAGATACAGCCGTTGCCGGACAGCGCCGAGAGAATCAGCCGTAGCCGGACAGCATCGAGAGAATCAGCCGTAGCCGGACAGCGTTGACAGACACATCTGTAGCTGGACAGCGCCGTGATAATCAGCCGTACTCATAGCCAGACAGCGTCGACAGAGAATCAGCCGTACTCATAGCTGTACAGCATCGACAGAGAATCTGCCGTAGCCGGACAGCGTCAACAGATACAGCCGTTGCCGGACAGCGCCGAGAGAATCAGCCGTAGCCGGACAGCATCGAGAGAATCAGCCGTACTCATAGCCGGAGAGCGTCGACAGATACAGCTGTCGCCGGACAGCGTCGACAGATACAGCCGTCGCCAGACAGCATCAACAGATACAGCCGTCGCCAGACAGCGTTGACAGATACAGCCGTAGCGGGACAGCATCGACAGATACAGCTGTAGCCGGACAGCGTCGAGAGAATCAGCTGTACTCATAGCCGGACAGCATCGACAGAGAATCAGCCGTAGCCGGACAGCATCAACAGATATAGCTGTAGCCAGACAGCACTGAGAGAATCAGCCGTACTCATAGCCGGACAACGTCGACAGAGAATCGGCCGTAGCCAGACAGCGTCGTGAGAATCAGCTGTACTCATAGCCAGACACCATCGAGAGAATCAGCCGTAGCCGGACAGCGTCGACAGAGAATCAGCCGTTACCAGACAGCGTTGAGAGAATCAGCTATACTTATAGCCGGACAGCGTCCACAGATACAGCCGTAGCCAGACATCTTTAAAAGAGCCAGTCGTAGCCAGTGGTCAACAAGTATGCTCGTCATAGCCACCGGATATAGGAGATTAACCACCGTATCAGTCGTAGTAGTGGGATGGCAGATGTTGCACTGAGGCCTGTTGGTACCTAGTAATCAAGTGCTATCGCATTTTACTGAGTCATGCAGCTAACTTCAACCCCTTCTCGAATTAGAGTAGATGCCACAGCTTCTGAGCTGAATTTCCTTCACCTCGCACATACTTAACTTAAACCAACTAATCTGACGCACCCCACTACAACCCCCCTTGCTCTCCTCAACTCAGAGTAGCAGCCGCTGCTTCTGATCATATTTTCTTTTACATCGAACACAATTCAAACCTACCGATCCCATCCACCACATCATAATCCCTCCCCCTTATACAGACACTCCTAATACATCGTCCAAGCACCTCTTTAAATGAAATCTGTCAAGCGCAAGAGTAGTTCCTGAGGTGCTTCTGTCCAGAAGCGCCGCCACCTGGAGATTTCGGCTATGGCAGCTACTGAGGCAGGCGATGCGAGTCCGGTAGCTGTTCCTTCTGGATCCTCACATGCACTCCTTTGGCTTGAGGGGGATATTGCGGAGGTTCTTCCGAATGCTCTGGTACTCAGCCTCCAGGCCTCTATTGTACGTTACCAGTTCACCTGTGCCTGCATTTCGATGAACCGATAATGTTTTCAGACCTCAAAAGAATGGGCAGCTAAGATGAGGTGGCTTTTCGCGACGATGATGTATGTCACACGAGTGATATCCCCACTGGATATTGACAAGATTCTTTCGGTTGTGACACCGTCTGCTCCAAATGTTGTCGACCTTGACTCAATGAGGAGCGATATCTGTCGAATGCTGTCAGAACTTCAGAGCGATATATGCCACACTCACGAACTTGTTGCCAGAGCTTGGATGGAGGGTCCACTTGGATTGTCATTTCTGACAGACCAAGACACGTTTCGGTAAGTAGTGAATCCCTCTCCTGCAAAAAAAATTAATGCATAGAGTACCATACTCATTCACCTACCGATCATACAGGACTAGATCCAGTGGCTCTAGCCAGCGCCTTCCGAAGGTTACATACGATCTCATTCTGGAAGACTTGAATCTTCAGCCTGAGGAGGTCGGCGGCTTGTGGGCCAGTGTTCAAGAAGTTGTCCATCCGGATTACTGGAATCTGAGTCAGTGGAAGCCGGGCAGTCAGATTGGACGCTCAGTGCACGATGCTATGAGAGACTGCAGTATCAACCTGATTTGCAAGTTCCTAACACAACTCACTGTTGGACCTGTTGCACAGCGGAACATCAGTGGAACTCACCACCTGAAGTTTCTTTACGACCTATCAGACCGCAAAGCCACTCCAACCTACCCTGTGGTTTCGCCGAACATACCCACTGCAGCAGATTACAAGTGCTGGGAGATCCGTTCACTTCATTACTCCCTTGGATACTGTTCTGCTGCCTCTGTTGCACTGATCAGTCAGCTGCGAGGGCTCAATTCTCCCAAACGTGAGTCCTTCTTAAAAGCACCTCACACTTCTTTCAAACTGCAGCACCATTCTGACCAAATCACCGATGCCACAGTTGATCTTACCAAATCCTCTCAAGATGACCCTCAGCTGGCCAATAACATAGTCAATCGCAATAAGGAGATACATGACAAGGAGATCGAAGGCCAAGATCCCATCAAGGGCACACCCAATGTTACTACGGATTTGTCACAACTGGAGAACAACCAGAATCACAAGTCGCGTGATTATGACAGTGACAACTTGCATGACATTGACAATTGCAACATCCGAAACCCATTGGGAAACGAAGACAAAGGCCTCTACGATGATATGGTTGAAGGATCCTTTGCTGAGACTGAGTATGATGAGGAATCTGAGGAAAACGGAACCTCAGTCTATCGAGACCCACAGACCGGCCAATACTTCACTTCTGAGTACAATCCCAATGAGGACCCTGGAGTGAGCATTCAACTTGAAATCCCCGGAGAGGAGATACTTGTGACACCTGAAATGCTTCAACGTGCCGAAGAGCTTTGTGCCGAGGAGGAAGAAGCCGACACTCTTGCCGTGTCTGCTGTTCTCACCTATGAGAGGGCTTGGGCTGAGATAACCCAGCGAGCTATCAGCATTGGCAGACTCAGTCCACTTGCTTTTGCCACCCTGGCTCGTCAATACCTCGCTGCTTCGAACCGCCACATTGATGACCATCTGCTGTACTGGGAGCATCAGCAGGTTCTCATCAGCAAGGCTGACCGTGACCTTAAGGAGGCCATTCTGAAGGTGAAGAGGGACAACCAGCTTCTTGCGGAGATCAAGGGTACGACTGTTGAGATGGCCGAAAAGCTGGCTGCCAATCAGCAAAAGGAATTGATGGCCTCAAACTTGGTTGAAGTTCCAGAGCCAAAGCCCGATCTGCAACGGCCTACTGTTCCCCAGGGTCTCCGCACCAAGCTTGACTTCAAGCGTAGGCAACATCTCCTCAGGTTCGGCGGTCAAACTGGCAACATCAATGGTAGAGGATTGTCAGCTACTCTCTCTCGTAATCGCCTATCTCCTACCGCTGGTACCAGTCGTACTCGCATTGAACCGGTTCCATTTCCCAAGTCTCCAACCCACACCGATGGCACTCCTACGACCACTTCAAACAGCACTACCTCATCGCCCAAGAGTGGCCAGAAGCCTGCTACTGGCGCAGCTGATATGGGAAGTAAGCTACGTGAGTCCATGGGATTGTAAGCTTACAGCTGAGTTGTCCTGTTGATCGACTTTTTGCTAGTTTAGCCTTGTTGTATCACAGTTCTTCAATCTTAGCGCTCTATTCCCATGGTTTTGCTAGGCTCTCTTTTCCCATGTAAATTGTGATCTTACTACTTTTTTCCAGTGTACTTCTTTAGGTCAATTGAAGTTTTGTGAAGTCATGGATGTCACTATATGGAGGACTCCGATATGGGAGTGAATAAATTTAGGTGGGAATTTGGTGCATTGACAACACCCGCCTTTCGGAAGCCAGTTCTTCCAGACGTTAGTACCAATGGCAATATTCGAAGCGCTAACCCGGAACGGGTTAGCGGGGCGAACTGCCGAAGTACGACACGACTGGTACGAGACAAGGGCGAACTCACAACGGGGGAAAAATCTGGAGTGGAGGAAATCTATCATCGTTTTGAAATTTATCACTCCCACGTATGTGTCATCAACCATTCCATCGCAGGCGACGGTACCGTTGTTGCCTGTAATGCCCGCTTCTGCTTTGAAACCCTCCAGCAGACGGCCTCTTCTCCTGGCCTCTTCTCTTGTCTCCTCCGAGCCTGTCAGTTCGGGTAATTCTGGGAGCGGTCCGTACATAATATCTCGTAACCTTGAGAATGTGGCAAAAGCATTTTTCAACCCTTGGCCCATCCTCTTATAGCAGAACTGCCCGTAGGGGCACGTATATCCTGTTTTTAGCTCATCTCCTTATCTTAGGGGTACTGACCAATAGGCATTTGCCACGTCAAACCATGAGTAATACTGCATTTCGTTCTTCAACATATTGTGTGTTATTTGCTCGATTCGGGGGCTCGGGTAAAAACTCTTAACTGTAACTTTATTAATAGGGATAAAATTGTAGACTTGCCTTAGACCCTTCGACGGATCGCTTTTTTTCCTAGGCGGATATTTTGTCCGATTCATCCACGGTGAATCACATCTCGCTATGAGCCCCGCTTTTTCCATGGCTGGAATCAATCTTGCCAAAAATGCAATCTCCTCCTCAGTATATAATGGCGTTCTTGCCTTCACTGGTCTCGACCCTGGTTTGATATCAATAGCGTGTTCAACCAGATCGCACTCTTTTATCTGAAGCATGTCGTCGGTAAAAATATCTCTCCAGGTATACAATAACCTCTCCACCTGATGTTGCTGCTTGCTGTTCAACTCTCCGACTGATATTTGCGAATTTGTAAACCACTCGTAGATTGTTGCTTGATCTTCACTGGCTAACAGTCTCTGTATCGGCCGACAATCTGTAGGAAATATCTGCGCTTTACCGAATGTCAGTGGCTTACTCAGGTGATCGATTACCTTATGTAGTGGCATGTTGTCTGTGAGTTTCTCCACTCCTCCTGCCATAGCTATCAACTTTCTCCTTCTGACACGGAGCTGCTGTTCCTGATCCAAAATCGCCATGCCGTTTCCTGTAATTATATCCATATCGTCGTCAATCTGTACCTCCCCTTTAGCCAATCCCGCCTGTTGTACATCCCAACTCGATACTTTGAAGCCTATCAGATTTAGTGAACAGGGGATTATCGTTTCCGCTTTATTTTCTTCCTCTTTCGTTAGATATAGGTGTCTAATAATACTTCCCAATTCCGCAGGAATTATATCTGTGCGCCTGCCATGTTCCTGAAGGCATGGAGGCACAAAGCGTTTCCCGTGATCCAGTTATCAAGCTCGTCAAGCATGATCTCAATTGCCATATCCGAATCATCATCCCTAGTGTGGTCGTCACAGTTGGCTTGTTGGTTATCAAGCTGTTCCGGTCCGTGAATGGATACCGCCACTGCGCTTTCTGGTGACTGTCATCTGCTCGCGATGATCAACCGGGGATTCCCATCACTGCCCTGTATAGTCAACTTGTTCTCCGTATGATCTTCCAAAGCTGACACCCTCCGTAACCAACGTCTCGACAGAAGAATGGTGTACGTCTTCACAACCGGAACACATAGACCTTCAGTCTTGCCAGAACCCCTCCAACATTGATGTCCAGCCATACGTAATAATCCAATGCTATCAGTGTATCGTCGGCCAACCTAATCCCCATATCAGTAGTCCCATGCAATGGGAGATCAAGTTGCTGCGCCACCTGCATCCCAATCAAGTCGACCATTGAGCCTCCGTCCACTAGGATATCTGTTATCTTGGTGTCTCCTACCCACGTGTCGATATACATGGCTTCCGCGTTGCCCCCATCTTCCTTTTCCTTCAATGTGATCGGGGGAGGTCTCTCTGGTTGTATCTGTACCGTTCCCACAACCTTTGTCGCTCTGTACGTACATCTTTTCGTTCTCAGGATAATGGACCTGAGTAGGCAATATAGTTACTGCCTCAACGTTGCCGATGCATCCAGTAATTGGGCCAGTGATATCTTGGGTTGAATGGATTGCAAAACTTCTTCCAGGTCGTACTGCTTTTGACTGCAAAGCATTTGGATGGGGGGGGCAGGTTCAAACTCACATTTCTTTGCTTGTACCTGACGTTGAGGAGTAGACATCGGGATTTTCTCGGGTTCCCTTGCTTCCTGTCCGTCTGCATCGTCTATCGATATTTCCAAAATATCTTCCAGTAACTTTAGTCCTTCCGACTCCGATGGGTGCGCTTCTTCATCGGGAAAAAAAATTTCTGCGTTAGAAGCGTGTACTGGCATCCAACGCATAGAACGGTTTCAGCGCTACCTCCCACTTGTAAACGATGGGGCGCTGCGTGGTAAGCATTGCAACGTACGGTCTGCGCACCGGCAACTGGATGCCCACCATCTTCGTTTACACGCAGAGGCACGTTAATCAGCGCTAACTCCCTACTGCGAACGATTTTTCTGCGTGTAGACGATACTTGTGGCG
>Ga0307508_10000687_pt1 | contig 40582 bp, 41 predicted proteins | sample 9_EM_MG_FD_203089 | JGI IMG/M metagenome (GOLD analysis project Ga0307508, IMG submission 203089) | Populus trichocarpa ectomycorrhiza microbial communities from riparian zone in the Pacific Northwest, United States - 9_EM | ecosystem: Host-associated > Plants > Roots > Unclassified | place... | reverse complement strand
GTTCCCTGTTGTGACCGAGTTGTTGTAGGCGAATTCGGCCATTGGTAGTAAGCGTACCCAATCGTCTTGCTCCTTCCCCACGAAGGCTCGAAGGTATGACTCGATCGTTTGGTTGAGTCGTTCTGTCTGGCCGTCTGTTTGCGGGTGGAAGGCTGTCGACATTCGGGGCCGGATTTCCAGGAGGTTCAAGAATTCTTGCCACACTTCCGAGGTAAAGCGGGAGTCTCGGTCTGACACGATATCTGTGGGGAGACCGTGGAAGCGCCATACCTCCCTTGCGAAGATCTTTGCCAGGTCTGCCGCTGTCTTGCCGTCCTGTAGCAGTGGTATGAAGTGGGCCATTTTGGTGAAACGATCGATGATTACCCAGAGCTGATCGCATTTTTCCGAGACTGGGAGTTCCGTGATGAAATCCATGGCTACCGATTGCCACGGTGCATAGGGAAGCTCCAGTGGTGAGGATAGACCGTAGGGCTGGTGTCGAGCTGCCTTATTCTTCTGGCATTCCGGACAGCTCCTAACGAAATCGATAATTCTCTCATTCATTTTTGGCCACCAGAAGTTTCGTCGGATGAGCTCGATCATCTTATCCTGGCCCATGTACCCTGCCACCCTTGTGTCGTGTTCGGATTCCATTGCCCGTTGAACTGCTGCCGCCGGGATCCACAGTTTCTCTTTTCTGTACAGTAGGTTGCCCTGGATCCTTATTTCCTTCGGCGCCGGTTCCTCCAGCGCTGCTTCTTTTGCTTCCTGGTACTGTGGGTCTTCCTTCGCTAGCTTCCCGATTTCTTCTAAGAATGCCGGGTTCCATCTTCTTGCCGGGAGCGAGGACAGTCTGGCTGACAAGCAGACGAAGGAGATCGCGTCTCGTCGTGGTGCTTTTGTATCGGTGTGATTTCCGGCGTTTCCGAAGTGTTTTTTTCCTAAAACCGTCGTTATCGGCTGGTTTTCTACCCCCCCCTTTTCGGGGCGATACTCCGAACGCCTTGATAATGCGTCTGGTTTTCCGTTTTGCGAGCCTGGTCGATAGTAGATTCGAAAATCGATGCCGGCGAGTTCTTGCGCCCAGCGCGCCTGCCAGCGGTTAAGCACTTTTGTGGTTGTGAAGTACTCCAAATTTTGGTGGTCTGAAAAAACCTGGATCTGGTGTTCCGCTCCTTCACAATAGCGTCTCCAATGCTTAAACCCGTCGACTATTGCCAAAAGCTCTTTGTCGTGTATCTCGTAGTTGATTTCTGCCGGGGAGAATTTTCTTGAGTGGAGCGCCACTGGGTGTAGCCGGTTTTCCTCGTTTCGCTGCGAGAGAACTGCTCCGATGGCGAAATCTGAAGTGTCGGTTTCCATAATGACTGGTCGGGTTGGGTCGAAGTGAGCTAGGATGGGTGCCGTCGTGAAGCGGTGTTTTAACTCTCTGAAGGCCGCTCCTGCCTCCTCATTCCAGGACCAATTCTTTCCTATTTCTTTTTTCGTTAATTCCGTCAATGGTCGGGCTACTCTGGAGTAGTCTTTGATAAATCGTCGGTAGAAGTTGGCGAATCCTAGGAAGGACTGGACCTCCGTCAAAGAATTTGGGGTTTTCCAACTCAGGACTGCTTCCACTTTTTCTGTTGACATTTTGATGCCATCCCGACCAATTATGTAACCCAGGAATTCTACTTCCTTGGCTCTCCACACGCATTTTTCGGGAGAGACTGCCAGCCGGTTTTGTTGTAGTTTCCTCAATACTTCTTTGACCAGTCGGTCATGTTCTTCCTTATTTTTAGCGTATATCAGGATGTCGTCCATATACGCTAAGACTCCGACGTCAAGTACGTCTGATAGGACGTGGTTCATCATCTCTTGGAACGTAGAGGGCGCGTTGGTCAAGCCGAAGGGCATTACCTGGAATTCGTATAGTCCGTATCGAGTTCGGAAGGCTGTCTTCCATTCATCGCGCTCCCGAATTCATATGAGGTTGAATCCGTTTTTTAAGTCCATCTTTGTAAACCATTGGGCGCCCTGTACCCGGTCCTGTAGTTCCTGCATGAGTGGTAGGGGATATCGGTTCGGGATCGTAACGGCATTCAATCCCCTGTAATCCACACATAGCCGCAAGCCTCGACCGTTGGGTTTGGGGACGAATAGGATTGGAGATCCTGCCGGAGATGTGGATCTTTTTATTTTGCCGGTTTTCTCCATTTCTTTTAACCATTCTCGGAGGGTCTGGAGTTCTATCTCCGAAAGTGGGTAAATCGGTCCCCAAGGCGCTGTTGCCCCTTCCTTTAGGTCTATTTTGCAGTCGTATGGGCGATGTTCTGGGAGACGGTCCGCCGCTTCTTTCCCCATTATTCCTAGGTATTGGCGGAATTCGACCGGGACGGTTTGTAACGGATCTTCTTCGCAGGCTGCCGAGACGTGCCCTAATAGGCCGGCCGCCGGGTCCGTGGCTACTGTGTCGTCCCATGTCAATGCGAATTCGTTTGTTGCGAATTTGGTGCAGCTTTCCAAACATCTCGTGCTGTTGAAACGTATTTCTTGGTCTGAGGACCATGCCCCCTGTGGTGGATGCTGTTCTATCCAGCTGAATGGAAGGAATATGTCGATGCCTTCTTCCATTGGCGATATTTCCAAGACTTCTCTTGAGAAGTGCTTTCGGTGTTGCAGGCATAGGGGTTCCGTGTAGTGTTGCCCGGCGCCTTGGACCGTGGCTCCCGTAAAACTTTCTATCGTTCGGGCTTCCTTATGCTTTTTCTTTGGGATTCCCCATCGTTCAACCGTTTGTTGATTGATTAAGGCTATCGAGCAGCCTGTGTCCAAAAGCGCTTTTACCGGTTTTTTCTCGGTTCCGATGTGGAGCAGCATGTTGATTATTGGGCGGGTGGCTCTCCGCCTCTTTTTCCCGGGACCCGTATCGGGGTCGTTCGTTCTCCTTTTCGTGACGCCGCATACCATCGTATAAACTCTTTCCGGCGTCGTGAAAGAGTTCCTTAAAAATCCGAGTCCTCCGAGTCCTCCCAGAGTTTCCCGGGGTCTGTGTCCATGGTATCCACGGCCGCCACCTTTTGTTGCTTGGCGGGTGGGGCGTCCGGTTCTTCCGAACGTTTTCGTTTCTCTGGGGCTGTTATGGCTACAGCGGAGACTCTCCACGGTGCCGGCGGTAGCGTGGTTCCTTTTTTGGTATTTCCGGCGAAACATTCGTACGTCCGGTGGCCGCCTCTGCCGCATCGCCAACAGTTATCGCTACTTTTCCCGTATTCTTATTGTTCCTTGGCTGGGACGCCGGCCAGTGCTGCGTCCTTTGATGCCCAGTGACTGGGCTGGTTGTACTGGGTTTTACAGTCCGTTCTTGAAGTGCCCCTCTGTGGGTGGTCCTTTGGCTTTTCCTCTGTATTCGTAGGTTTCGATGATTGGGTCTTCCGTGGTGCCTCGGTTTTTGGCGGGGCTGCCGCTCGGACAAGTTCTCGGGTTGCCCTGAGGGCTTTTCTTTTTTCCACCTGGATTCCTGCTCTGTAGGTAGCGTGCAGGAAGTCGTCGTCGTCAGTGAATTCTCCTTCGTTTTGACTGAACCTCATGTCCAGGATGGCGTCGGTCATGGCTAGATCGACTTTTTCTCGCAAGCCTTCTCCGTTTGCCCGGGCGAAGTTATTGAGCGACCAGAGTTCCGTTATGTATGTTCGGATACATCCCTGGTATTGGAGCTGTCCCAGTTTTTGCTGAGCATCGGCCGCTTCGCGGTCGTTGTGGTATTCTGCTCGAATCGCTGCTGAGTAGTTGACCCAGGTGTCCGTATCTCCCAGGTCTCTATAGCGATGGAGGTGCCAGGACAGGGCCGTATCCGTTAGAAGTGTCCCTATCCAGGCTATTTTCTGTCGGTCCACGGTCTCTGGGTAGAATCCCAGATACATGGTAACCGACTCCCACCATTGATTGAAATTGGTGGTGTTTTTCCCGTTGAATGGTTCGGGGTTCTTCATCTTCAGCCGGGAGGTGTTGATTCTGGCCGCTGCTGGTGCCGAGGTCGCTGGTGCGGCGGTGGCTACACCTTCTGCTACTGCCCTGGCTATGGTTCGGGCGAGTTCCTCGGTGGTCAACGTCCTTTGCGCGGGTCGGGGCGTCGGTGGTGGTGATGGCAAAGGTGGGGGTGGTAGCGGTCGGCGCGGAGGCTGTGGTGGCATTCCTCCCCCTCCGAACATGGGGTTTCTTTCCGGTGCTGGAAACACCACGGGTGGGCGGTTTCTTCTTGCGGGCCGGGGTGGCACCAGGGGTCGTTGTGTGTCGGGGCTGGGGCTGCCCGAAGGCCCCGCTCGGAGCTGCTGCAGGGCGTCGGCCAGGCTCGACGTGGTTGCTCGGACCGGGCTTCGCCATGGCGTCGGCTCCGGCAGTGGACTTTCCGAAGCAGGTGCTGGAGGCCGGGGGGTTTCTGGAACCGGAATCCGAGCGGCTAGAAGCTGGAGGGCCTCTGCTTGTCGTCTGGCCTCCTCCCGGGCTTCCTGCAGCTGACGCTCCAGGTATTCCACCCGCCGTTGCTGCTCATCCGCTCGCTTTTGGTGTTCTTCTGCCCATAACTCCACGTTACCTTGAAAGTTTGCCAAATGTTGGCTTCTTGCCACATTCGCCTCTGCTAGGAATGATATGGAATCGTTGAGTCGCGTTAGCTGCGTAGCCTGTCCTACCTGCTTTTCATCGGCCTCTTGGGTTCGTTCGATAATGGTGCCCCAGACGTTGTGCGCAAAGGCCTGATATGTGCTGGCCGCGCTTGCTAATTCACTTCGGATCCAGTCCCCCGTGATCCCTTCATTAGCACTCAACCGGTCGTATACGTACCTAGTTCCCTACGATAAGTCTCGGTAGGCCTGCTCGATCTGCTGGATTCTTTGGTCGGCGTGATCGATCGTATTTCCGCAGAGATGGACCAGTTGCCCCATGTCTTGTTCTGCCTGCTTTTGTTGTTTGGCTAGGGCGCGGAGCCATGTGGCGGGATTGGCGACCTCCAAGGTTTCTTCCGCCTGCTCCGTACCGTCGGTGATCTGTAGTACATCTCTGGGGGCTTCCAGGCAGAGCATGTTGAAGTCGGTAGACGCCATTTTAATATAGGTCTAGAAAGTGTTCTGTGTAGATTGTTTCGTCGTCGGTAAAGTAATAGTCACAGAGATCTCGGAGCTCATCTTCCGTGAACTCGGCATTTGTACGGTTGTGCACGCAGTTGGCCCAGTATTGCGTATACCAGTTCCAGGGCTCGTGGTTGCCTTCGAGGTAGGGCGTAGGGATAGGTCCGTCGCTGAATGTATCCCACTGTTCGTAGTCGGCTAATTCGCTATCGATTGATTGGAACGTATAGTCGAAGGAGTACTGAGACTTAGGTTCCAAGAAGGTGGATAGCTTGAGGAGATAAAGGTCGTCTTCGAAGTAGGTGTTGTCGAAGCCCGTCATGAAGGTAGGGTGATTTTGAGATCAAGATTATAGTGTGACACTGGGGTTATCTCGTAACCGGAGTGTGGGGGGGTTCAAAGGTAATCAGGCTACTTTGGATAATTCACAACGGAATAATCTTAGATCTTGTGTGTGGGTTCGGTGGTAGTGTTGGTGAGGATGTTCGTACTGGTTTCTCCTCTGTTTCCGAGAGAAACCTCTTTCTTTTTATGGTGGAGGTCGTAGCGTGAGATCTGATGAACCAGCGTGAGTGCTGGTGACTCGGGCTTGGATTTCCCCGAGGCACAGGGACCCCGTGGGTGATCCATTTGTCATAGCAGGGTGTAGATAAGGGGAGATGAGGTTTCCATGCACCTTGCGGCACCCCAGGCTCAGAGTCCTCCGTCTCTCCCTGAGGCGAGAGCTCCCTGGGGAGCCACGTACTGTATGAGGGCCATGCAGTCGTGCGGGGTCTGAGTTCTAGAGTCTGTCGATCACCCTGAGGTGACGCAATCTCCCTCTGGAAGAGATCCGTTTGTTTGCACTCACCCCCTCATCTCCGGAGTTAGCCTAGGTCCGGTTTTCTCGGCCGACAGCTAATCTCCGTCTCCTCGATCTCCTACCTAGACTCTCTGACATCATTACCCGTGCTTCAGAGGGCAACTAGTGCCTTTCTGAAGGCCCGTGATGAGTCTCCCTTGCTACGTACTCTAGCTAATTACTAAGGTGTAACACGCTGGCTGTCCTACGGCTTGTGCTGCTGCAATTCCTGCCCCCACTAGCTGGACTATTTCCCCCGGCGTAAGCATGGTTGCCAGCTGGCTCTGGGTAGGTTCCCTTGTTCCTGGTGGGGGCCTTCCTGTCGGAAGGTTTCGTTCGTATAGGTTGTTGTCGTCCTTGCTAGGAGGGGGCGAAGGCGAGGGCAATGCTCCCCTTCGTGGAGGTCTTGGTGGGGATCCACCTCTTCCTGCCCCTCCTGTACCTTGGGGTCTTTGCAGCGGATCCATAGCCGGGACTGCTGGGGACCTTTGTCGTCGTTGTTGGGTTTCTCCGAGCAAAGGGCTCCCCAGCACCAGTCAGGTTGGCGGTGCCCCTGTGCTTTGAGTGGGCCAGACCCATCTGGCTGGTGTTGTGGGCAGGGGAACGGTAGTTGCTACCCGCAACAATTCGTCCTGTGCTTGGGCCAGCCATTGCTCCAGGCTGGCCATTCGATCTCAGTCCTTGTTTCGTTGTTGCTCGAGCGTTTCTACCTTCTCCTGGTGGTCAGCAGCCCATTTTTCCACGTTACCCTGGAACTCCATCAGGTGGACGTTTCTGGCCAGGTTTGCCTCTGACAGGAAAGCCACCGCATCGTGCATTCGAGCTACTTGTGTCACCTTGTGTACCCGATGTAGATCACCCGTCTTGGAGTGCTCGATGATGGTTTCCCTGACCTGTCTAGTGAATGCCTGGTATGCGTTAGCGGATACTATAACCTCGTTTCTTACCCAGTCTCCTGAGATCTGTTTCTTGCCTTCCATCTGTTCGTAGACGTATTGGGCTCCTTGTGACAGTTGGTTGTAGGCTGCTTCAATCCATCTGATGTGCTGGTCTGTATGGTCCAATGTATTGCCGCAGACGTCCATTAGCTGGCGTAGGTCTTGCTCAGCCTGCTGCTGATGGTTGGCCATCGCCCACATCCACCCGACCGGGTTGACAATCTCTAGTGTTTCCTCCTGGGGTTCTTCGTCGTTGGTGATCTGGAGCAGCCCACGGGGTGCTTCCAAACAGAGCATGTTATAGTCAGATGAGGTAGACATTTTCCTTTAGTATAGGTCTAGGAAGTGTCCTGTATATATGGTTTCGTCGTCTTCAAAGGTGTAGTCACAGATTTCTCAGAATTCGTATCCGTCGAGGTCAGCGCTTAGACTGTTAAGCGCGCAGTTGAACCAGTACTGAGTGTACCAGTTTTCAGGGGTGCAATTGATTTGTGCGTTTTCTGGGATTGGTCTGTCGGAGAATTCTTCCCACTGCTCGTAGATGGAGACTTCGTCATCGATTGAGGCGAATGTGTAGTCGAGTGAATATTGGGAAGTTGGATCGAATACTTTTGAAAGCTCGAGGAGGTATTCGTGATCTTGTTCAAAGTAGGGCATGTGCTGGTCTCCTTTTGTGAAAGTAGGGTGATTTTGGATCAAAGATTATAGTGTGACACTAGGGTTGTACCGTAACCGGAGTGCGGGTAGAATCAAAGGTAATCAGGCTACTTTCGATAATTCACAACAGAATAATCTTAGATCTTGTATGTGGGTTTCGTCGGTAGTGTTTGGTCTGTCTTTCTCTCTCGTCGGGGTGAGAAAGGTCAACATATATAGGCTTTTGGGGTGGGGTGAGATCTTGTGACTCGGGCCAATTATTCCTTCGAGGTCGACGGACCCCCACCTGAGCGTGGGCCCACCTGAAACTCCTATTGGTCCTGGTCGGTACTGGTGATAAGGTGAGAGGCCAGATCCGATTGGCACTGTGGAATTCCCTCAGTTCTAGACTGAGTTCTTTTCCGTGGCCCGGTAGCCATCTGGAGCTGGGTGGCTAAGACAAACGAGCTCTCGGAAGAGTCTCGACCGAGCTCTCTGGAGAGTCTCGTCCAAGCACCTTCCCCCTCACATCTCCGGTTTGCCGTGGCCCCCTCTCCGGAATTAATCCTTACGACCGATTGGTGGCCGTAACCTTTAACCCCATTCTTATTTCCCGCCTAGACTCTCTAAGGTCCTCCCATGGAAATAGCTAGCTATCGGTACGTATCTTCCCCTTGGTACGTCCCTTTTCCCCGGATACATACCACCCTTCAGTACATACCGGAGTACGTTCCGGCCTGCGATATTCCAGTGTAACATTCGTGAGCTTACTGCTCATGTTCACTTACCAGCTTGTGGAGACCTACCCAAGAGATGTGCTGAAGCCATCTGGAGTTAAGGCTTGGACTGTGGTTTTTATCGCAGTAAAGATATAGGTTCATGGGTTCACAAACCACGGAAGTTTGTGGAAAGTGGGCTCCGTGTAGCATGTCCAAATTGCTTCCGGATTCACCTGTGCAATTGGTAAGCTGGGCGAATGTCTTTTCATTTGTTATTTTGTCCAATGCAATGCCATCTGACACTGAGGGGGCGTTCAAACTGCTGGCAAGCAGTATCTGCCAGGGGGTGTTGGTGGTAGCATTGGCAGTCACCTCTGCTCCACCAACCCCAGGCATCTTCAATTCACCAGGAGATATCTGTGATGGTTTTATTGTAAAGAAGGAATTCTGGATCTTGTCTGCCGGGGAATGGAAGATGCTGGTGGAGACAACTATCAAACATATGGCCCCTGTCATGTGTGCAAGGAATGACGATCAAGCACATGACAGATGCTAACACTGTCTCATAGACCCAATTGCGATGACAGCCTGGAGAAAGGTGCAGAACAGATGGCCAGTGAGACGCAAGGTGCAGGACAAAAGGCTGGCAAGTCCCAACAATGATAACCAATCACTTGCTGCCACCGAAGTGGGGAGGGTGTATGCTGCTGAAGCACCTTAGTATGTAGGGACTGGTCAGTATGCGGTTGGGCGGTGGTGTCACAGGTGTTTTGGGGGAGGGGGTGACCTCTACGCTTGGTGGTTGGAGGGTGTTTGTTGTTACCTTTTTTTTTCTTTGCCCTTTGCTTGTCGCTTTTTCCCTTTACTTTTTTTCCTGCTTTCTGTTTTCTTTCTTCTTTTTGCTTCCGCCTGAGATAGTAGCTGTGGTGGGGTACCAAAAGTTGTGTGTGAGAGGTGCACTATGGGTGTTTGTTTGCTTTGGTAGGGAAAAGTGTTTTTCAGCAGGATATTAGGAAGTCTAAATTGGATGTTCGATGTCTGCTGCAGTCGATCGGAAATTTGCATTCTGGTGACAACATGAATTCTGATCTTGTATTTGAATGAATTCTGTGCTTACATCAGTCGCTGCTGACGTGACTGAGTTGCCTGTCCATATGTCACAGGCAGCTATTAGCCTCAACGCTGCCAAGACCTCTTCCACCTTGGCACGATGTGCAATAACTGGCTTGCACTGTTTATGAACCTACCTTCTTGCCACACTCCACTAGCACTGAGTACCTGACCACCCCATGAAGTTAGCCGTTCTACCCCTTGACATACTCCACCAAATGAATATTATTGTGACCCTGGTCTTTACACCATCACTGGGAACCATGCCGTTTTTCCAGCAAGTCTCAAAGTAAGTTCCTGGCTGAACTGTGCCATTGGCAGGGTAATTATGGCTTTCCAAGCAGTTAACTTACCAATCTGTAGCGATCCACCTCTCCCTTCCCACGACAGGCATTACAGAGCATGCCTCACACTGGGCTCAGCCAAGTTCCGGTTTCTGAGAATGGTGAATGGGCTGCATGCCTTGGAACGCTATCTAATGGCCATCAAGGGATAGGGTGTCGCCCCTCAGGTGCCATGTACGTGGCTGCCTCCACTGGACTAGTGTTGTCAGTCGTCAGCTACATGTCCTAATAGAGGTCCAAGGATCTGTATGCTGAATGCAGACGGATATATCCATTAGAGGAGTCGTGGTTTAGGGGCACCCTAGAAGAGATAGAGAGCACTATCAGCTTGTGGCTATCACCCCAACATCAGAAAGTCATGGAGGTTTAACATATTGGTCACTGCCATCGCCTGCCTCGAATGAGAAATGGAGGACCTGATCAGGCAGTTCTCCGAGGTTCCGGTGAACAAAAGCCATGATCACCAATGCCATCCGTCAGGTAGCCAGCTGCGCAGGCAGAGGCCATTCGCCGTCGACATCCATGTGACGGTGGGCGTGGTCTCGTAGGTGGTGGGTCTCTCACTTCCGTTAGAACATATAGAAAGAGCTGAAATTGGTAAATGCGGTAATGCTTCTCGGCTTTCAAAAGCGGCCTCTCTATATAGATGCATATCTCCGCTACTCTGACACAGTCAGTTCGATCGGATGTGTGTGCTAGCAGGGGACACCTCTTGTGAGCCTGGGGCATGGGATTACGTGGCAGGGGAGGTAAATCGAGAAGAGGTAGAAGTAGATAGAAGAGTAAGGTTTCTTTCCAATAATTCACAGTGGAATAATCTAAGGTCTGTTGTTCGGGGTAGTGGTGTTTGTGTGGGACTGATGGCGAGCTTTCTTTCGCTGTGCTGGGAGCTCGGATATATATGGCGAAGGAGGTAGTCTTGTGATCTCTCTTTGTATGCTGCCCGAGGTAGTCATACAGGTGTGAGTTTTGTGCGACAGGTGGGAGGCCCATTTGTACAGATCCCAACCTCGTGAGCCACAGCTACGGTCTGGCTGAGGGGGACACGTACGCTCGCTACTAAAAAGGGGGGGTGTGGGTGAATACCTGGAGCTGATTCGTCCTGGTCGCTGATGGCGACAAGGATGCATAGGCAGTCAGCTGTTTCATGCACAGTGTAATGCGGCAGGGTCAGGCTAGGCTCCCGACTGTGGACTGGATGAGGGCGGCACACAGAGAGGGGTCGGCGCGCAACGAGGACGGAACAAGAGCGGTACGCAGTGAGGGGTCGGCGAGCAATGAGGACAGGACAAGGGCAGTGCGCAGCGAGGGGTCGGTGCGTAACGAGGATAGGACAAGGGCAGCGGCAAGCAGACGGCGTACAGCAAGGACAGGACAAGGGCGGTGGCGGGCGGACGGCACGCAGCGGGTAAGGTAAGACAGGAGGGTTGTGGAGAAAAAGGTATGGTTCTTTATTCAGGGAAACAAGGAAACAAGTGGCAGTTAATTCCATTGTGCTTCAGTACTACAGACTATATGCACTCCTCCACGCCATACCACCCCCATGGGGCTCCCATCTTTCCCATCCGCCAGACGCAACAACTTTTCCCTGAGGAAACAAGTTGTTGCATGAGGAAGGAAAGAAAGAAAGAAGTGGGCGACAGCTCCTTTTAAGGATATCCGTCGCCCGCACGGCGTCACTCCACATTCCATCCTTCCGCTCGGCGTCACTCCACGTTCCTTCCTCCCATATTCCAGACGGTGCCAAGGGTCGAGGCCTAGTAGCTGGCACGCACTGTGACAGTAGCCCACCCCTTATGCCCGAGTTCTGACGAGGGCAGCCCGTACAGGTGCCGGCCACTCTGGGTAGCGTCCGTGGTAAATGTCCACCGCTTCCACCTCGATAAGGTTTTTCTTGGCTTCCCATGTTGGGTCTGTAAACCCCCTCCACTTAACCAAATACTGCAACCATCCTCTCGTCCTCCTACTGTCCAGAATCTCTTCCACCTCCCACTCTTCTTTGCCTTCAATGATTACCGGTAGGGGTGGTGGGTTCACCTGACCCAGGAGGGGGTCATCTGCAGTGGTGTGTAGGAGCGACACTGGAAAGGTTCGGTGATTTTGTATGGTCGCAGGTATGTCCAACTCATAGGTGTGGGTCCCTATGGTTCGGACAACACGGTAGGGTCCGTGGTGCTTATTTTCCAACTTCCGGCTCGGGCGTGCAGTTCGCCAGTTTCTTCCATCAACCCAAACCAAATCGCTTGGCTGGAAAGCGGAGGCGGGCATGCGGTGGCAGTCAGCACCGTCTGCCTGCCGCATCTGGGCGTATCGCATCTCCGCCCTGGCGACTTCGTGGATGCGTTCCAGTCCTTCTGCTGCTGTCTGAGCTTCCCTCTCCTCGGGAGCATCCACTCGTATATCCAACTCGAAGTCATAACGCGGATGGTATCCAAGGTTGACGAAGAACGGCGACAGCGAGGTGGTGTCGGATACCTGGTTGTTGCCTGCAAATTCCGCCAGAAACAGATAGTCCACCCAATCATCCTGCAGCTAGGTGACATAAGGCCTCAGGTGTTGTTCCACCACTGCGTTCACCCGTTCGGTTTTGTTACACCTCTAAGGAAACACGGGAAAAGATACTTAGTTAGTTACATAGTCAGAGCACATGAGACTTTACTCAAGCCACTCAAAGGAGAAAGTCGAGTCTAGTCGGCCTCACAGAGTCTAGGCAGGAGATGGCCTCGGGTTTAGACCTTACGGCCATAATGGACCTACGGGGCTAATCTCTGGACGAACTGCAAATGCAACTAAATATGAGATACGAGGAGTGAGGTCATAGAACCGATATCTTCTCTTTCTCTGATAGGCCGGTAATTCACTCACCCGCCAGGCTTGAGAGAATTACACGGTGTGGGGAACAGTTGGCTCATTGTTTTACCGACCAGGACCAATGGGGTTGTGAAAACTGGCCCGTGGGGTTTCGGGGTCTTGACTAGCGGACAGAATCCCTGGGAAAGGATGAGAAGTACGGGTTCTCTAGAAGAGACCACGTGACACCGAAAGAAGACTATATAGCTGGAGAAGTTTCCGCCTGTTGAGAAAAAGAGGAGACAGCATCGAACGCACTCTCTACGAAAAACCCCAAACAAAAGATCTAAGATTATTCCGTTGTGAATTATCGAAAGTAGCCTGATCGCCTTCGATTCCCACACTCCGGTTGCAGTACAACCCCAGTGTCACACTATAATCTTGATCTAAAAATCACCCTACTTTCATGACTTGCTTCGACGATACCTACTTCAAAGACCACCTCTACCTACTCGAACTATCTACCTTCTTGGAACTTAAGTTCCAATACTCCTTCGACTACACCTTTCAGTCAATCGACAACGAGATCTCAAAATACGAACAGTGGGAAGAATTCTTCAACGGACCGAAGCCGATCCACGAAACAATCGAGTGCACCCTATACCATTGGTATATCCAGCAGTGGTGGAACTGTGCACTACTATCACAACCCGCCAACTTCGACGAGGATGAACTCTTTGACCTGTTCGATTACCATTTCGACTACAACTCCACCATCCACAGCGGAGACTTTCTAGACCTCTACTAAGGAAATCACAATGTCTACCACCTCGGACTACTACATGCTTCGTCTGGAAGCACCGCGAGGCCTGCTACAAATCACCAACGACGAAGAGACAATGGAGGAGGCCCTGGAAATCGTCAACCCGGTCAGATGGATGCGGGCCATGGCCAACCATCAGCAACAGGCAGAGCAAGATCTGCGTCAGCTACTAGACCTCTACGGAAACACGATGGACCGAACGGACCGACATATGCGGCGAATTGAAGCCGCCTATAACCAGTTGGCACATGGCGCCCAATACGTCTACGAGCAGATGGAGGCCAAAGAACAGATCTTGGGAGACTGGGTAAGGAACGAACTCATGGTAGCTGCTAATGCGTATCAGGCATTCACCTAACAAGTCTGGGAGGCGATCATCAAGCGCTCCAAGACGGAAGAGATACAGCGAATGCAGGAAACAACCCAGGTGGCCCGGATGCACGATGCGGTGGCATTCCTGTCAGAAGCAAACCTCAAGAGGAACATGCACCTTATGGAGTTTCAAGATAATGTGGAGAAATGGGCTGCTGATCATCAGCAGAAGGTGGAAATGCTTGAGCAGCAACGAAACGAGGACCGACAACGGATGACCGAGCTGGAACAGTGCTTGGCCCGGGCCCAGGATGAGCTATTGTGGGTGGCAACCACCGTACCTCTACCAGCAACACCAATGACACGAACCCAGCCCGAACCCCCCATAGCACAGAACCCTGCAGGGCCACCCCTAACCTGACTGACGCTAGGGAGCCCCTTACTCGGAGGGTTCCGATGACGGCAGAGGCCCCCTGTGGTTCCAGCCTGCGAAGGAGGAGTAGGAGAAAACGGCTCTCCGCAAAGGCCCCCACAAAGGATGGCGCCACCCTCGCCCTCACCGCCTCCCAGCGAAAGCGACGGCGACCTCTACGAGCAGAACCTGCCCATGGGAAGACCCCCACCAGGCACGAGAGAACCAACGCGTACACAGGTCGCCGCCATGCTCATGCCAGAAGAAATAGCAAGGCTGGTGGGAGCAGGAATTGCAGCGGCGCGAGCTCCTGAAAGACCGGAACAACCAGCAAACTGGATAAACACCTCAAGCCTGAAAATGGAGAACCCTGAAAAATTCGATGGGAAAAGTTCGTCCGCTTTCAACCAATGGTGGGAATCGGTCACGATGTATCTGGGATTCTACCCAGAAACGATTGGCTGGCAGAAGATTGCATGGATCGGAACTCTCCTGACGGACACCGCGTTGGTATGGCACCTCCACCAGTACCGCAAGCTGCGAGAAAATGACACATGGGCCAATTACTCAGCAGCCATCCGAGCAGAATACCGGAACGAGCGCGAAGCAGCGGATGCCCAGCTCAAACTAGGCCAACTCAAATACCAGGGCTCCATCCGCGCCTACCTAACGGAGTTCCGGGCACTCAACATCGTCATACGAGCTACCGGGGAAGCGTTAAGGGAAAAGATCGACCTGGCCATGCCGTACGCAGTGCTAGACATGCGATTCGCCCATTACCTGGAAGACTTCGCAGACGACAAAGGATTCTTGCAAGCTACCCATCAGGCAGGCCTGCAAGTAGAAAAGAAAAAAGCCCTGAGGCAGACCCAGGAAGCTGCCCGACCCACTGGCAACATCCGGACTGAGGAAAAGAAAAAGAAGGAAAAGAAAAGAAATCCGCCTGTGGAAAAACCGGACAATGTCAGCAAGAACCCAAAAGCGGGGGACGAATTCGCGAAATCCGGCTCCTGGGGATCCTACAAAGCAGCGCTGAAAGGCAACCCCTGTACAGAACGAACTGAGCTCCGACAAAAGGGATGCCATTGTTGTGGAAGAATGGAACAGCATTCGCATAAGTGCTATGTGAGGACCACGATTAACGGTACAGAACTTCCACAGGCACCCTGGATGGTATCGGCGGGAAACAAACGACAAAGGGAAGAGGAAGAAGACCAAGCTCCCCAAGCCAAGACACAGAAAGTCTCGGCAGCGGAAGCAATGGATGCGGAGCCAACCATCCAAAAACGCCTGTGGGAAGAAGAGGATTTTTGAAGGGTCCAAGGACATGGCCGGACCTTGAGACCAAACCCATCGTAGGCGGAACCGGCCAAAAAAGAGGCGCTGAGGAACCCGAGGAAGGGGCCAGGCAAAAAAAAAAACCCCGATGCGGACCCCGACCAGTCATAACAATGCTACTCCATGTGGGGCAGGAGAAGCACTGAGTGCAGGTACTGCTAGACACGGGGTGCTCAGTACCACTGGTTAGCAGGAAAACGGCCAGGGCACTACAGATACCTATGCTCAAACACGATCCGGCAATCCGTATCGATAACTACACGGGGCAGAATGTGGAGGAAGCAGGAATATTTTACACAAAACCGCTACTCCTCCAACACCGGCGGTACTTCTCAAAAGAAGCTTTCGAAGTGACCCTTATGGAGCCAGAAGTCGACATCTTCCTACCCTTTTGGTGGATATCCAAGCACCCCCCGCAAGGAATCTGGGAGTCGGAAGAAATACAGTTCAACAGTTGCGGGTGCCAAGAAACCTGCACGCGATACGAGCAGGAGGAGTTTTCGCTCACCTGGGACGAAAGGGTGGCCCAGGACCCAACTGCCCAGGTAATAGGACATATCTCGGCAGCTACCGACGGCGACACCCTAGTCAATGACCCCGGAGAATTTAAACCCTACCTAGGAATAATGAGCAAGGAAGTGGTGGACGCACTCCCACAGCACCACCATTATGACTGCAAAATCGAGCTCAGGGAAGGGGCCATGGCACCATGGGGACCCATATATCCCTTATCAGAAGTCGAGCTGCGGACACTCCGGGAATGGCTAAAAGAGATGGAACGAACCGGGAAGATAAAGCGATCGACATCACCAGCCAGGTCACCAATCCTGTTCGTACCAAAACCCCACAGACGAGGGCTTCGCCTATGCGTGGATTACAGGGCCCTGAACCAAATAACGATCCTGAACCGATACCCGCTCCCCCTTATGCAGGAATTACAAGACCGGGTACAAGGAGCCCAATGGTTCACGAAAATGGACCTCAAGAACGGGTTCCACCTGATTCAGATGAAGGAGGGAGATGAATGGCAAACCGCCTTCAGAACTCGTTACGGACTATTCGAGTTCCAGGTAATGCCCTTCAGCCTAACAAACGCACCTTCCACGTTCCAAGATATGATGAACCACGTCTTGTCCGACCTACTGGACGTGGGAGTACTAGCATACATGGACGACATACTGATATACGCCAAAACCGAGGAGGAACATGACCGTCTAGTCAAAGAAGTTCTCGGAAGACTACAAGAAAACGGACTAGCAGTCTCCCCGGAAAAATGCGTTTGGAAGGCCCAAGAAGTCGAGTTTCTGGGATACGTCATAGGAAGAGACGGAATAAAGATGGCCAAGGAAAAAGTGGAGACAGTACTGTAGTGGAGAACACCCAAGTCTCTAACGGAAGTACAATCCTTTCTGGGGTTCACTAACTTCTATCGACAGTTCATCCAGGACTACTCCTGGGTAGCGAGGCCCCTGACGGAGCTGACCAAAAAGGGCAAAAAGGAGGAATGGAGCTGGAACCCGGAGGCGCAGGCAGCTTTTGAAGAGCTCAAGCAGTGTTTCAGCACAGCCCCCATTTTGGCCCACTTCGACCCAGCCAAACCGGTGATCATTGAATCCAACGCCTCCGATTTCGCACTGGGAGCGGTCCTGTCCCAACGAGATGAAGAAAACTGCCTCCACCCAGTAGCGTTCCACTCACGGAAGTTCCAACCCGCGGAAATCAACTATGAGATCCACGACAAGGAACTACTAGCAGTGGTCAACGCATTCAAACACTGGCGACGCTACTGCGAGGGAGCGACACACCAAATCCAAGTTTTCTCGGACCACCAAAACCTGAAGTACTTTGCGACAACCAAAGTACTAAACCGATGGCAGGCGCGATGGGCCCAAGAGCTGGCGGGAATCGATTTCCGAATCTATTACTGACCAGGGACCCAGAATGGCAAGCCAGATGCGCTATCAAGGCGTTCGGAGTACTGCCCAGAGAAGGGGGCGGCGGAAAACCAGTCGATCATGACGGTTCTGCAGGCAAAAAACCTAGACGAGAAAAGCCTGGACGAAAGAAGAGGCATTTCGTTCGTCTGCTCCTTAGCCCGGTTGTCATCACTCCAGGAAAGGAAATGGGTGGAGGAATTCCTGGCAAATGTCAGAAAGGAGGGAAAGGAGGATGAAGCCTACAAGCAGGCAAAGGAACAGGAAGCGGCGACGGAGGAACCGTCATCGAAGGACCGAAAGGTGAAGGAACTGAGTTGCAAAAACGATCTGCTGTACCGTCGGAACCTGCTCTGGGTACCGAAGGGACTAGTGCAGGAAGTTATGGAATCGGAACACGACACGAAGGTGGCCGGACAAATGCGGCAGGACAAGACTATCAAACTAATCCGACGAAACTTCTGGTGGCCAAAAATGAACGAACGGATCGTCGATTTTGTCAGAACCTGCCCTGAATGCCAACAAAACAAGGCGTCCTGACACCAACCTTATGGGCTGTCCTCCCCGCTGAAACTACCGTACGCGCCATGGCAGTCCATAGCAATGGACTTCATCACGGAGCTACCGATCTCGGAGGAATGCGACCAACTATGGGTAATCATCGATCGGTTCACCAAAATGGCACACTTCCTCCCACTAAAAAGAAACGAGAAAGTAGCAACGGACCTAGCAGTCGTTTTCGCCAAAGAGGTATGGAAATACTACGGTCTCCCTGCTGATATTGTATCCGACAGAGACTCCCGCTTCATGTCAGAAGTATGGAAGGAGTTCTTATGGATCTCCGGCATTCGGTCCCGCATGTCCATGGCATTCCACCCTCAAACCGATGGACAAACCGAGCAGCTCAACCAGATGATCGAAGCCTACCTCCGGGCATTCATCGGCAAAGAACAGAACGACTGGGTACGGCTGCTACCAATGGCTGAGTTCGTCTACAACAACTCAACCACCATGGGTAATGGTATGTCACCGTTTTACGCTAACTATGGCTTCCACCCGGCAGCTATAGACCCCGTGTCAACAGAGCCCCTCAACCCGGCCAGTAAAGCCTATGCCCACTGGATGCACACTGTGCATGACGAGTTCCGAAAAGGGCTAGAAGACGCACAAGAGTGAATGCGCCGATACACCGACCCGGCGAGAAAGGAACCCCCAGCATACCAAGTGGGGGACTTGGTGATGCTTAGTGGGCACAACATCAAAACGCGCCGCCCCTCCAAGAAACTGGACCACAAGAATCATGGTCCCTTCCAGATTGAGAAAATCGTTTCCCCTCTAGCCATCCGCCTCACGCTGCCTCACAAATGGAAGATCCACAACGTCTTCCACATTTCACTGCTCGAACCCTACCGAACCAGTCAGCACCGGGCACCACCGGACCCCTCAAAAATACTCTGGGAAGCGGACGACATCGAACAGTCGGAAGAATACGATGTCGGAGAAGTTATATCCTCGGTCGAACGCGGCCGGAGAAGTAACAAGAGAATTCTTTACCTCGTCAAATGGCTCAACTATCTGGAACGCAAAGACTGGACGGAAGAACCATTCGACAACTTTTCGGTAGGTGGTCTGGAGAAACTCCAGGAGTTTCACCGACGAAATCCAGACGCGCTGAGTGACTACCAACTCACCGACACCTAAGACGGGATGTCCATAAAAAGGCCCGGCAAAGTACGAGCGGTAGTAGGGATGGAGGGGCTGGAGGACTTCATCCCATGCACACTCACGACAACCCAAAGAAAGACCCGTTTCTCGGGCCCGGAATCGCACAGAAAAGACCCGCTTCTTGGGCACCGATCCGACAGCGCAACAAAGCTGCCAACCCGGTGCCCGACGAAGAGTGCAGGCGACCGAAACCGCTGAGAGTCAGGAAAACCGTTCAGAACAGATGTATCGACCTCTTGGCGACCGACTCGGACCGGCGGAACTGGCGCAGGCGGCATACAAGCAGTGAAGTGAGTCCCTGACAGCGCTGTCACTGCTCCAGCATACTAGTCTCCCCCCGGAAGGACGTGGGCGCGGTCAATGCCGAGTGTACGGGTTACTAGCACGAAGGACACCATGCCTCTCCCGATTCCCTGTGCCGACTGAGACCCCGGAACCCCACTGAGCCGGCCTAGCCTTGACGCAGCGCGGCGGCGAGTACGACTCAATATGGCACGACAGTAAGAGTACGCACCGGCCTACTCTAAGGGCCCAATCGTCCGAGGCTCCCCGGAGTCAACCAGCTGGCCAGTGATTGGGAGGGATGCTGGGGTGGAGGACTGCATTCAGCGGGCGAGCATTATGGCCAGAAAAAAATCTATTCAGAAAGAGGCGGGCTACTTAGATAAAGAAAAAGGATCTCTCTTAGCTTCGGGACGAAGCTAGAGAAGGGGTGAGTAGTGTTACACCTCTAAGGAAACATGGGAAAAGATACTTAGTTAGTTACATAGTCAGGGTACATGAGACTTTACTCAAGCCACTCGAAGGAGAAAGTCTGGTCCAGTCGGCCTCCGAGAGTCTAGGCGCGAGATGGCCTCGGGTTTAGACCTTACAGCCGTAACGGACCTAAGGGGCTAATCTCCGGATGAACTGCAAACGCAACTAAATACGAGATACGAGGAGTGAGGTCATAGAACCGATATCTTCTCTTTCTTTGATAGGCCGGTAATTCACTCACCCGCAGGGCTTGAGAGAATTACGTGGTGTGGGGAACAGTCGGCTCATTGTTAAACCGACCAGGACCAATGGGGTTGTGAGAACTGGGTCCATGGGGTTTCGGGGTCTTGACTAGCGGACAGAGTCTCTGGGAAAGGATGAGAAGTACGGGTTCTCTAGAAGAGACCACGTGACACCGAAAGAAGACTATATAGCTGGAGAAGTTTCCGCCCGTTGAGAAAAAGAGGAGACAGCATCGAATGCACTCTCAACGAAAAACCCCAAACAAAAGATCTAAGATTATTCCGTTGTGAATTATGGAAAGTAGCCTGATCGCCTTCGATTCCCCACACTCCGGTTGTAGTACAACCCCAGTGTCACAGGTTTGTCGATCAGTCTGAGGATGAAAAGCGGTAGAGAGGCGTGGATCAATCTTAAGACAAGAACAGAGGTGCCTCCAGAATTGGGACGCGAATTGGGGCCCTCTATCGGATACGATCATCTCCGGTAGTCCATGGTAGCGGAAGATCCAATCGCAAAAAAGGTCCACCAATCCTTCCACCGTAATCGTAGTCGTACAGGGCATTAGATGCCTCTGTTTGGTCAGGCGATCAACCACCACGCAAATGGCATCGAATCCTTTTGATCGCGGTAGGCCCGTAACAAAGTCCGCAGAGATATGTTGCCATGGCCGTTCCGGTACCAACAACGGTCGTAGGACTCCATATGGCGCATGGTGTGTAGACTTCGTTCGGTGGCAGATATGGCTGTTCCATACGAAACGATCGACATCCTTCCACATTGACGGCCAGTAGTACCTTCTTGCGAGCAATTCCAGCGTTTTGGCAAGTCCTGGATAACCCATGGCAGGAGGGTCAAGATTGTCCTGCAGTAGTCGAAGCCGAAGCGGTACATGGTCTGGTACATAGATGCAATCCCGGTAGATCAACCTGCTGTCTCTTTCTTTGCAGTCAGCTAACGATATTTCCTTGTATTGCCTGGCACCGTTCCGGAGTAATCCCAGTATCCGCTCTGGAAATGGGTCGGCTCGGTAGGCTTCGGTGAGTAACTTGGATATCCGTCCAGCGTCCGGCTGTCTGGCATCAATCTGTTCGGCACCCGGAACGTCCATCCGTCCAGCATCCAGCTGTTCAGCATCCGGAAAGTCATTGGCCAGCAACTTCATGCCACAATCCCGATGCAAGTCCGACAGGTTCTAAGGTTTCAAAACGGAATGCTGGTTGGCAAGCATTCTTTCATCCCCCTCCTTAGGGAAATCTCCTGAACCATCGGACCTGTCAATGGTTCAACAGTTTCGTGCTCATGAAGTATTCCAGATTCTTATGGTTGCTCAAAACCTGGATCGGGTGGCGCGAACCCTCCCTGTGGGGCCTCCATTCCTCAAAAGCCCGGACGATTGCCATGAGTTCCTTATCGTAGATTTCATAATTGCATTTCCCAGGGCTGTGCTTTTTGGAGTAAAAGGCCACTGGATGCCGAACACCATTGGCGTTGTACTGGGAGAGAATGCCGGCCGAGACATAGTCCGAAGCGTTGGTTTCGACTATTATTTCTCGGTCGTTGTCAAAGTGATGGAGAATGGGTGCTGGTGTAAATGCTTTTTTGAGGAGGTCGAAGGCTGCTTACTGCTCTGGTCCCCACACAAATGGAACGTATTTGCCTCCCTCCTTTTTTGTCATTCTGGTCAACGGCGTCACCACTTTGGAGTAATCCTTTATTAATCTTCTGTAAAAGTTGGCAAACCCAAGGAAACATTGGACATCGGTGACAGTCCTCGGGATCTCCCATCCCAGGACACAAGATACCCTCTCTGGGTCCATCCGGATTCCATTGATGGTGATTATGAAACCCAAATATTTCACCTCCTGTTTGTGAAAATGGCATTTTTCCGGCTTCAGGTGCAGTCCGGCATCCGACAACGCTTTCAACACCTTATACACCTGTTCCTTGCGCTCTTTCAAGGTATTGCTGTAAATAAAGATGTCGAGAAACGCGGTACAAAAGTCATCAAGGTAGGCTCAGAGCACATCGTTTATGAGGGCTTAAAAATCGGACAGCGCGTTCGTCAACCTGGATGGTATAACCAAGGATTCAAATAACCCATAACGCGTCCGAAATGCCGTTTTCCATTCTTCGCCATCTGCCATTCGTACCAAGTTGTATGCCCTACGAGTATCCAGAGTAGTGAAGTATTTGGCCTTCGACAACCGCATCAATGTTTCTTGCAGCAACAGCAGTGGGTAACGATTCTTGATAGTTTCTGCATTCAGCCCACGGTAATCGACACACAACCGTACTACTTAAGGAAACTCAAGGACTCAGAGCGCAACTACGATATCCACGACAAGGAGCTACTAGCGATTGTAGATGCACTACAAAAATGGGATACTTATTGCAAAATAATGGGACATAAAATCACAATTCTCACGGACCATAAGAACCTCGAATATTGGAAAGCGAAGAAAGACCTTAACCTATGGCAAGCCTGGTGGGGCGAACGACTAGCCAACTATGACTTCATGATCAAATACTGACCCGGGAAATTGGCTGGCAAGCTGGACATCCTGTCTAGAGAGTCAGGAGACTCTCCCTGGGAAGGGGATATAAAACATCGGCAGAACCATGGCCGAATCCTGTTACCCGAGGAAGCTTTCAAGGCACCCCGAATCGATAACTACGCCAAAGTACTCCAAGCCAATACAACAGAAACCATCAGCCTTGAAATAGACAAAGAGCTCCTGAGCAAAATCCGGACACTAAGCACTGCAGATAAAGAGATCCAAGAAGTCCAGAGGAAAAAGGCAAATGGGACCAACTGCAACGGAAAGATCTCGCTAGGGCTATACGAGGAAAACCGTGGGTTGCTAATGTACAATGGCCTCATATGGATCCCTGACAATGACACCCTGCGACTTCGCATATTAAGAGACCACTATGACGTACAAGCTGCGGGACATCCGGGCCGAGCAAGAACCCTGGAACTCGTTAGCCGAAATTTCTACTGGCCAAGGCAACGAAAGTACATCCACAGATACGTTGACCACAGTGACACCTGCCATCGCATCAAGCCAATCCGACATGTGCCATTTGCACTGCTAAAGCCACTCGAACTCCCACACCAGCCATGGGACACAATATCAATGGACTTTATCACTGCACTGCCAACAAGCAATGGAAAAGACGTGTTATGGGTAATAATCGATCGCCTCACGAAAATGGGATACTTCATCGCCTGCCATGGTACCATGAACCCCAAAGACCTAGCAGACCACTTCCGCCGACAGATAATCAGACCCCACGGACTGCCAAGCAGTATTATATCAGACAGAGGGTTCCTGTTTACCTCAGACTTTTGGAAACGAGTAATGGAATGTAGGAGGAGGATTCCAGGCATCGCGGACGCGGCGCCTAGAGTGGCTAGCATGGCCGATACTGTGGCTTCTAGAGTTTGTGGGACTTGGCACACGGCTGCCCTAAGGGCTTCTGTAGATAGACAGCCACACACTAGCGCTAGCACACGGACACTCATATAAGTGTCCGGTGCTTCTCTCTTTAGAATGTACATGTTTCTCGCTACCCCTCAACTGGTAGCAACACTTTATTTTCTCTGCCCCGCACGACCAGCAGTGAGCATTCTTTATTTCCCTGCCCCGCATGACCTGCGACGAGCAGAAGGAGGATGCAGAAACATCAAGATCCCGAGAGGACAACAAGAAAATCGAGAAAACGAGGACACCGAGAAAATCGAGAAAATGAGGATACCGAGCGACGAGACACGGGACGGCCCAGCGAATGGACTCTCGCGTGAAAAGTAGCTGCGGGAGGGCGTGGCCAGCAGTAAGTGTGGGGGCCGGCATTTCGGGGCCCATACCTTATGTCTTACCAAGCTGTTTCCAGTCACATACAGTGCACTGACCTTCAAGAAAAAGATACTCACACGCCGTATTCACATGCCGTATTCACACACTGTATTCACACGCCATATTCACATGCCATAGACACACGCCAACCCATTCATCAGGCGGATTCGAGAAGAATTTGAGCAAATCGAGCAGATTCAGGAAGAAATTGAACGCCATATTCACATACCGTACACACACGCCGTACACATACGCCGTACACACACGCTGTTCAGCAGTCTCAACTACCCGTTCACCGGGCTGAGCTACTGCCTATATAACCCGTTAATTGGGCAGAAGCACTGAGCATTTCCAAAGTGCCACGAGCATTTTCAAGATCACGAGAGGACCATGAGAAATCAAGAAAAACGAGGAAACCGAGTGGTGAGACACGGGACGACCCAGCGAACGGACTCTTGCATGAAAAGTAGCTGCGGGAGGGCGCGGCGAGTGGTAAGTGTGGGGGCCGGAGTTTTGGGGCCCATACCTTACGTCTCACCAAGCTGTTTCCAGTTATATACAGTGCGCTGACCTTCAAGAAAAAGATACTCACACGCTGTATTCACACGCCGTATTCACACACCATATTCACATACTGTACACACACGCCATTCACACACGCCATCCAGCAGTCTCAACGACCTTTTTACCGGGCTGAGATACTGCCTATTTAACCCGTGCATCGGGCAGAAGCGCTGAGCTTTTCCAAAGCGTGGCGAGTATTTTCAAAGCATGGCGAACAAAACAAGGCATGCCGAAACAGCGAGCAATGTCAAACACCCCGAAACTCTGGCCGGAGCCGGGCGAGCTACTCGAGTGGATTGGTGAAGCAAACCTCTCGTGCGATGAAAATCCGGTAGTCATAGCTGTTTCAGCCGAAGCGGTCCTAAAAGCCTACGCCCAGTGGTACGACAGTCACCGGGAGGCTTCTGTGAAGATTGCGGATCTGGTGGCACTGGAGTACTGACTTCATAAGGCAGAGAAGGAGACGGCAGTTTGGAAGCAACACTGCGATCACCTCTTTACCATCAGCAAACAAACCACAAAACTACAAGATAGGGCCCCGAGCCAAAACCTGATCGTTCAAAAAATCAAGCCGTATGAGCCAAAGAGGTTTGATGGTTCCCAGGAGTTGGAGGTTGTCGCTCAATTTCTCGAAGATGTGCAGCACTACATTCGACAGGGCGGAGCAGTCTGTCAAACGGCGTCTGAAGACAATCAGAAGATCGACACCTTCTGCAGTTTTCTCACCGCCAAAGTGTTCCACTGGTTCGAGAACTGCATGAAGAAGCAGGGTGTAGATACTATCCCACCAAAGGATTACAACTACAATACCACATGGGACGCCGTGAAGGTCCTCTTCAAGTGCCAGTACGTTCCAGAACGGGCTATTTCGGTAATTCGCCGCGAATGGTATGCGTTGAAGTTTAGCCGCCAGCAGGTTTTGTCCTTCAACCAGAGAGCGTTGGAACTGATCACCATTCTGGGCGGGTCGCTCACCATTACGAGGGAAAATCCACTGTGGGAGGAATACCTAATCAAGCTGCCTGAAGCGACACAAAACGATATATCCCGGCAGGAATGTCTTATGGATGTTCTCGGTGGCGACAGTCAGAAGCAGATAGCATTGTCCGGCATGATGGATATAGTTGCTGCACGCACCCTGCCGTTTCTCCCATTGCCATCTGGAAGCGGCGCCCTGGCCCTCTCTCCAAACGTTACCACCGCTCAAGGCAATCCGATGGACTTGAGTAACATCGAGAATGACGAACTAAATATGGTAGTCGATGGAAGGATACAGTGCCACCGTTGCCTTGGGTTTGGTCACATCGCACGTCTATGCGGCACTCTGAGTACGGATAACTGTACGGCGCAATTCAAACCTCGATGAGGATGCCAGGGAGGGCACGAGGGACTCCAGAAGCAGCATCAACCGTCCTATCAGTCAACACCCGCTCAGAAGTCACCGTACCGCACTGGTCAACCTTCCTACCGTACTGGGGCCAACCAACCAAATTGGCATGCAGCGCCCAAATGCGTCAACAACGTTGACGATCTGGAGGTGAGGTCCTGTGCGTACTTTGGCGGAGGTTGGTCGGAGGAGGAAACGCTTGATGATAACAGAAGACTCATGGATGTGTTGGACTTGGGCGGATCAGACTGGGATAAGACTAGTAAGGTGGGGCAGAGTGAGGGAATAGGCATTCAGTAGGAGTGACAGGGTGTCCTCCTACTAAGGAAAGAGAGGCAGTGAGACTTTATTTGACAAACCTTAATGTTATACAGAAAGACATTATTGATAAAAGTGATTTGTTACATTTTTACGCTAAAGTCCAAACCTCTCATTCCAAAACTCGCTCAGCCTACACCCTAATGGACCCCGATGCGTCACACTGTTAAATCGATACCGCATTCGCAAAACAGCTTGGTTTACCCTTTCGACATGCTGGACGCATGTCAATTATCACAGCCGGAACCAAACATTCCCCTGAAGATAGATACCAAGTTTGGCTTAATGGACGGATACGCGGTATCACTGGGAATTACGTAGATGTTACCAGTTGGTATACTGTGTTTGATCTTAAGGGCGCCTACGACATTATTATTGGAAAAAATTGGCACTCGAAGACACGCTATCTGGTGGATTCAGACAACGTCTTACACCTGTTGGATGCCGATTGGTCATTGCTAACGGATGGACGACCGGCATTTGTACCTAAACTGGCATTGAAAGGGCTTCGACCACACCAAGGCCGCTACCGGGAAGTTCACAACCATTGCACGGCAGTAGCCAAAGCGGCATCCATCAATCTGATATCTGCAGACGAAACGAGACGGACGATGTCAAGATTCAGTAGTGATAGGATTTTTGTGATCGACATCCAGGAACGCCGGATGGGTGATGAATTCGGTGAGGATGATTCCGTTCTGCCAGATCTGGGGAGGTGGAGAGTTCAAATCAGGCACGATTTTGATAATCTCTTTCAACTGCAAGGTGGCATTCCGCCACCAGAGGAGCACGACTTCCGCATTTATACTGACCCAACGGCAAAAATTCCGCACCGCCAGCCATATCGGATGGCACAGTCCAAAAGGAACGAGTTCGAGGTCCAGATCAAAAAGCTGCTCGAAAAGGGGTGGGTGACGGACTCTCACTCGTGTTATGCAGCACCGATAATCTTTGTGAAAAAGTCGGACGCAACCCTCCGAATGTGCGTCGATTATCACGGATTGAACTCAATAACTGCTAAAGACCGGTATCCATTGCCATACATCGAGGACTTGATGGATAAACTCCATGGAGCACGTGTATTCACCAAGCTGGACTTAGCAAGCAGATACCACTAAGTACGGGTTCATCTAGACGACTGCCACAAGACTGCGTTTTTAGCACCAGATGGATTCTACGAGTATAAGGTCATTCTGTTCGGACTTGCAAATGCACCAGCTGCGTTCATGCGTATGATGCACAAAATATTGCACCCACATTGTCGGAATTCAATTGTATATCTCCATAACATTCTGATTTTTTCGAAAACGCTGTCAGAACACAAGACACATGTGGAAGGTGTGTTACAGGTATTACGGAATGCACGGTTACGGCTCTGTGAGGCCAAATACGTGTTTGGTACTCTGAAAATGTCGTTTGTTGGTTTCAGAGTGAATAGACATGGTATTCACACAGAAGAAAAGAAGGTCAAGGCAGTACGGGATTGGTCAACACCCAAAACGCCAATGAAACTCCGCGGGTTTCTGGGTTCGGCAGGCTACTACCAGAAATTTGTACCGAAATTTGTCCACTGGGCACATCTACTACATGACCTCGCCTCGAAACCCAAGTGCGAATACGTATGGACCAGCCAACATGCGGATCAGTTCAAGGACCTCAAGGAGGCCTTGATATTTTCACCGGTGTTGGCAACTATGGATCCAGATGCCGACTTCATCCTGCATACGGACGCGTCGGACACGGCTATTGGTGGTGTTCTAGCGCAGAAACAGATGTTTGAAGGGAGGTTAGTGGAACGGGCACTGGAATACTTTTCGAGAAAGCTCCATGCAGTCGAGGTGAGGTATCCAGCATACGACCAAGAGCTCCTTGCAATCAGCGCAAATCTGGAAAATTGGGCCTGCTACATTCATGGGCGGAAACGTACCACCATCTATACGGATCATGGATCATTGCAGCATATCCTAGGACAAAATAAGCTGACGAGCCGTCAGTGGCGTCACCTTGACAGGCTCCAACAGCACGACTACGATGTCAAATACTTTCCTGGAGCTGCGAGTGTTGTGGCAGATGCACTCAGTCGAATTGCCTACACGCAGGGACCGCAACCAAAGGTTGATCCACAGGGAGAGCAGCCAAAGGTCGATCCTTAGTACCTCAATGTCATCGAAATGTGGGTGTCAGCCTCAACCGAGTGGCTGAACGATGTTTGAAAAGGCTACAGGGAGGACACAATTTTCGGTCCAGTTCTAGAATATTTGAGCAATAGTGACGGAAACGAGGACAAAAAGACAAGTTCGAAGCAGTCTCGCCATGTTTAGGAACAAGCAAAGTCGTACACACTTGAAGAAGGCCTGCTGTACCATAAGCCATTGGGCGGAAGGCTATGTATCCCAAAATTCTTGAGAATGGACGTCATTCGAGAAGCACGCGATGCTATTCTGGGCAGTGGACATAGCTGTGACACTGGGACGTCCGGTCAACGTCGGAGTGACGGTGATATCGAACTAGTAAGGTTTCTCGGTAGTCACGAAGGAGATGGGGTGCACGCGGTCTTCGCCGGCGTTCAATTATTATACAAAAATAACTTCCCCAATGACCCTCCTTCCAAGTTCGCCCACTGTTAGGGGATTCACAGCGAATAATCTAAGGGGTTCGGTTCGATATCTGCGGTGCCCACTGGCTGCGGCTTGAGCGCCGGATCGCACGCAGCTCTGCGGCAACGGCTTGCTTGACGGATCGCTCGGTGGACAGCGTGGTATGCGCGGCGGCTCGCGCGGTGACGCATGCTTCGAGACGGGCCCGGCGGCTTGCCAGACGGCTCGCTCGTGTATCGCTTCGGCGGATGGTTCGGATCGAGACGGGTACGGCGTCTTGCCCGACGGCTCGCTCGCGGCGCTTCGGTGGATGGTTCGATGCATTCCTGGCGGCGTGCCAGACGGCTTGTGTATATCGTTTCGATTCGAGACGGGCCCGGTGGCTTGCCCAACGGCTTGCTCATGTCGCTTCGGCTGATCTGCGCTTTGGCGGATGGCTCGATTCGAGACGGACCCGGTGGCTGGCCTGGCGGCCCGGTTTGCAGCGACGGCTCACTCAACGACTGCTTCACAGGTAAGATCAGGTAAGGAATACGCTCACGCACGTACCAGCCAAGGTGGGCATGGGTCAAAGCCCGGAGCTACTCGTCCTGGTCGGTCTAACGATATGCCGAACGTATCCCCGCACCGTGTAATCCTCTCAGGCCCAGTGGGTGAGCGGTTTTACCGGCCTATCAGAGAAAGAGAAGATATTGGTTCTATGACCTCACTCCTCGTATCCTGTATTTAGTTGCGTTTGACGCTGCTTCCGGAGACTAGCCCCTTAGGTCCGTGACGGCCGTAAGGTCTAATCCCGAGGCTATCTCCCGCCTAGACTCTCGAACTGCTCACGTATCCTTCCGTCTCCTTCCCCGATCAGCCACCGTCTCGCTCGTCATTGCTCGTGGTGTAGGCCACATAGGCGCATTGTTCGGATCGAGATGGGCCCGGCGTACTGCCCGACGGCTCGCTCATGGCGCTTCGGCGGGTGGGAAGACACGGTGCATCGTTCGGCGTATCGGATTATCGACATATTCCTGGCGGCTGGCCTGGCGTCGCAGTTCGCGGCGACGGCTTACTCGACGACTGCTTCACAGGTAAGATCAGGTAAAGAATACGCTCACGCACGTACCAGCCAAGGTGGGAGTGGGTCAAAGCCCAGAGCTACTCGTCCTGGTCGGTCTAACGATATGCCGAACCTATCCCCGCACCGCGTAATCCTCTCAGGCCCTGTGGGTGAGCTGTTTTACCGGCCTATCAGAGATAGAGAAGATATTGGTTCTATGACCTCACTCCTCGTATCCCGTATTTAGTTGCGTTTGACGCTGCTTCCGGAGACTAGCCCCTTAGGTCCATGACAGCCGTAAGGTCTAATCCCAAGGCTATCTCCCATCTAGACTCTCGAACTCCTCATGTATACTTCCGTCTCCTTCCCCAATCAACTGTCGTCCTGCTTGCGGCTTGAGTGCCGGCTCGTACGCGGCTCCGCGGCAACGGCTCGCTTGACGGATCACTCGGTGGACGGCGCTTGCCCGGCAGCTGCCCGTCAGCTTGCACGAAGGTCGGTCCGTGGTTCCACAATAACAGCTCACTCGACCGATCACTCATAGGATCGCTCGGTTGCGTGGCGATGGCTCGCTCGTAGGATGGTCGTTGAGTTGATGTCTTGGTTACCATTAGGTTGTCCGTTGATGATTGATTGATGATGTTTAGCCGATTCAGGTGATGATTCCACTGATGATGTCAATGATGTTTCGATGACAACCGCTTGTCCGCGGGTCATCGTATAAGTATCTGGCTGGGCAAAGTCACATGCTGCGGGGAACTACCCCGTACTGCGACGTGAAAACTCTTTGCCTTCGCAAGTAGTGCTTTTCCCGTATCTTCCCGCGAGTGGCCAGAGCAGGTGCCTCTCCTTAAGTCCTCTCGTCGAGATTGGGTGATGCGATTGGGTTGCGTGCGGGGTTGATTTCGTTACTAGACCGGAGCCAGCAGCAACGATCCCTCAACCATTCCAGCTAATCCTTCTCGGCCGCAACGGGCACCAAGGTATAGCTCCGTGCCATATTGCTCCCAACAGACTCTCGAACTGTTCCTGAGGTGCGGTCCTGTAGCGGCGTTTGCACTTTCCCGAACACGAGCCGGTACTTGGTCTGGGGCTACCCAGCGCTACAGGATTGGCTTGAAGTCAAGCCTCCACTTCAGTAGTCGGTCAACTCGACGTCCCTCGCCTTGGTGCGGCGTATGCCCTACATTACAATCGTTGTAAGCATCTCAGATAAGTGGGGGATTCACTCACGCTATCATGCGCTGGCAAAGCCCAGAGTTCATCGCCATAATCGGGTGTCAATGACGAGGATGCGAGTGGTAGCATGATCCCATGTGTCTTCTGACCACGGGGTGCAACGGTATCGCCTCGGGCCTTCGAGCCGTCTGCGACGATACAGCGATTCCCGACTCGTGGTGTTGTTCCTCTAGGCCGTGCCTCTGGAAACAACCCCGCTCCTATTCCGCAATCTAGACTCGCAGCTCCTTGCGTTCCCATTTTCCTTCCGATCGCTTGTCCTGCTCATGATGACCACCAAGGTTGTCTTCCTCTGCGGCAGCGCTTGCGCTTTCCCGGTCAGTGCCAGTACTTGGCCCAGGGGTTTTCTGGTGCTGCAGAGTCGGTTGACCCGAGCAGAGCCCCAACGCTGTCGGTTGCCTGGTCTCGGTATGCCGTCCTAAGACCGTGTGATGAGTTTCCGATACCTTTCTGCCCTGTCCGTATCCAAATGTCCGACCTGTAATATTTAGGGTGTAACACTATCCCCCCCTTCCTAAGCTTCGTCCCAAAGCTATAGGATGGTGTTCTTGCGTATAGTCCTTCAGCCCCGTACTATTGCTCGATTATTGAGACGAAAAACCCACATGGGAAAAAGTCCCTCAAATCATCCGTGAGCCCGTAGTCCGTTGGTGTATCAGGATGCTATACTCCGCTACCGCTCGATCATTGAGACTGAAAAACCCCCATGGGAAAAAGTCTCTCAAATCGTCGTGAGACGGTAGCCCATTGGCGTTTCAAATCGACGAAACTCGTAACGGTTCTGTAAGGTAACCTTTGAACAGCCTCCCTGCCTGCTGCTCTGGTTATTGAGAAAAACCCGGTGCGAAAAACCTTTTTAACCATTCCTTTCGGTGGCAGCTGTTGAATGGCGTGTTCGTCACATCGTATCGGTCATAACATCGTATTGCTGTTGAATGCCATCCGTATTCCGGGGTACTCTTGACGTCCTGAGTCTGGTGCCCAGTGCCCACCTTCCGGTGAAGGCATCCCATTTCCATCCTCAAATTTCCGGCCTTTTGGCTCATCCATCCCGGCACTCGGCTCGGAACGGCGTCCTCATTGACCTTTCGGTCAACCCGTTCTGGCACTTCGGCACGGAACAGCAGTCTCTCTGACCTTTCGGTCAACCCGTTCCAGCACTTCGGCACGGAATGGCATTCTCCCTGACCTTTCGGTCAACCCGTTCTGGCGCCTGGCACAGAACGGCATTCTCCCTGTCTACTGGTTCCGGCACTTCGCCACGGAACGGCATCTTTCCTCGACCTTCTGGTACCCTGCGTTCCAGCCGTGCTGCTGATTTCGCGAGTACGGAGCCTTTGCCGCCAATTCTGACAAAGGCTGCCGCAGCCTGCTTCGCATGCCGGATCGCCGTAAGCGGTCGATCCTTATCCCCCCCTTTCCAGGGCGGTTCTCCGAATGCCTTGAATAAGCATCAAGTTTGCCATTCCGGCTACTGGACCGATGTTGATATATTATCGTCAATGCTAACGGGATGCTGTAATCAGCGAGCCTGGCGTCGGTTGAGTATCCCATCACCTGAGGTTTGCTCGGCGTACGGTGTCTCGTGGGTTCTGTTGATGGACGCGTATTGCTCAACGGCTGGTGTAGTCCTCCTTTCTCGCCCCGCTGCAGAAGAAGAATAGCACCGAGCGTGAAGCCCAATGCGTCGGTAAGGGCCTTCCTAGCGATGCCGAAGAATGGTTCCGAGTGCAGATTCCACACATTGGACGCCGCAAATACTCGGTTCTGCGGCTCGGAATAGCTGGAACGGTATCCGGAACGTGTATTCCAATGTGTACGGCTACTATCCCACTTCGAGCGAGAACGAGTGCTGGTTCCTGAGTAAAATGGAGGTACTGGCGGGACCCAAAAATGACTGGATTTTGGCGATTTTTGTCCGGTTTCGGTGAAAAACAGGAAAAACGAGCTCTGCAGCCCTCGGAGTCCATTGAAGGTCACAGGCTTTCTGGTCGAACAGGGTCCCACCTTGGGTCTTCCTTCCGGATAACAAGTCAAAAACGAAAAATCTTTGTCGTTTGCCTGCCTAGCAGCCGTCGTGAACTGCATCTCCAGCGGACTTTGCTGGTCTTTGGTGCTACGCATTCGGTGCGATGGACACCATCATCGGAGCCGTTGGTGGGGCGGTTCGCGCGGTTCCCGCAGACATCGTCGCTGCTTGGACCGACTCCCCACGCTCCTTTCTTGGCCCGACCTCCCAGTTACGGCTCACAGGCCAGCTGGGGGTCTTTCTCTCCCTAGCCTTTCGGCTTGACCACGTCTGCTCGGCGCAATGGCCAGCAAGTGGTCTTTTCTTCTGTTGAAATTGCTTCTCACCGCTCCGGTGTGGCGCGCCGACGGAAGCGACACTGCAGCAATAAGCGGTGGCAGCAACGCCATGGGGAGCAATGCCATGGCAACGACAAAGGCAAGGGGATCCTGGTAACAACGGCTTGGCATTCTTCCATAGCAGCGTCTTTTGCTCTCTTTCTTCTACACGCTTACATACTTCTTCATAGCATTTAAACAGATACTCATTACGTCTACCTCGGGCGATTTCATCATCTGTCAACAATCAAATCATCTCGTTCAAACATAATCTCTTTCTCTCTCTCTCTCTCTCTCTGCTCGTGTGAAGACTCTCAGAGAAACGGTGATCGGCCAATCTTTAACAGGTTATGAGCCCGGAGCCGTAACCGCTCCACATACGATCAAACCTCACAGCTGTCACACTCTCACGTGATAAATAGCTCCTCAGGAGCCAGTGATAAACGCGGGGGCCGACAATTCCGAGGCCCCTTTGAAACGAGGACCAGCCACAGGGCGATAAGGGTGAGAGTGGCACTGGTGCCGGCGCCAAGGAGTCTGTCATGTCAGGTTCATGACACGTAGATCCTGTTGCTGTTGGTAACGGTGGGGAGCAGCAGAGAATGGAGCTACTGATGGTTGAGAGGAGAACAGGTGCAATGGGGTCATAAAGTTGGATGACCTACATTGTTGCTCTCCTTTGCCGTAGTTATCGGAGTGCTGATTGCACGGGATATGGAGGATGGAGAGGGTGAAGAGGATGATTGGGAGTGAGATATGGAGGATGGGGTAGGTGAATTGGAAGATGGGGTGGTGGATATGGTGGATGGGGAGAATGGTGTTGGAAATATGAAGTGGGATATGGAGATTAGGAGATGGGAGATGTGAGTGTCGAGTAGGATGAGTGTGGTGATGAGTGTTGTAGGTTGTAGCTGCCCGCTTCCACGCTAAGCTCGTTTGGATTAGTCCAATTGCTCATGTTTTGTCACTCGCGGTCGGTAAGATAACAGTGATGATTGATCAACGACGAGGACGTATGTACTCCGCTATGATCTGTGGAGGTCGCACGCTTTCAAGAGACGAAACAAAGTATACCACCTTTTCAGATCATGGAGATACAATATACGGTACGGTCCTGTCCACCTTACACCCCGAACTGCCCACAACAACGCTTCACTCCCACTCCCGCCCCGAGACTGCGACCACACGCGACGACACCGGGAAGCAGCCAGCAGCCGCTAAAACCCTTTCACCAGCGGCGGAAGAGACAGCACGCGAGATGAAGGACCTCGAAGTCCTTATGGCTACGATGAGCGAGCGAATCGATAAGCTCACAGATGAGAACCGGGCACTTCGGAAGCAAACGCCAGTGCCACCTGCACATCCGCTGCCGCCTCCATCGGCACCACCTCTGCAGCCATAGCGGAAAAGGACGGGGCCTCAAACCCCGCACCAGCCGGCGAAGCAACTGAGGGATACCTCCCCCACACCAACTCTCATGCACTCGGAGCATGCGGATGTGGAAACCGACCCTGCGCATCCGCCGCCATCAACATCTGCCGTGGCCGCAGGGCCCGCACGCCGCCATGGCGACAGGGATGAAAGATGGAAGAAGGTTGAGAGGAAGCGCAAAGGGAAAGGAGAGAAGAGAGGGGCAGGATTTGGAAGAGAGGTGGGCGTCCCGTCCTGGGCTGACAAAGCTCGGGGCAGGGGGCGGCGTCTCGGTGGCCGTCTTCATCGGCGGGAACAGGGACGCCAGGCCGCAAAAGGCACGCAAACCTAAAAAAGGGCCGCAGCCGAGCGCTCACACTGAGAGACAGAGGAGAGGTGGGAAAGGCAGCGGGCGTGTCAGCCCGCAGAGAGAGGAGGCTGGAGCCGAGGAGTTGGGGGCAGAGGCTGAGGAACTACCGCTGCTCCTCCCTATCCCTTCCTTCATGGTTTCAGCAGGAAAGAGGGCGGACTAGGCGGAGGTCCTCCAACGACTTCGTTTCTCTCTTTTTTGTCATTTCTTTTGGTTTTCTATATCTTCTCAGGAAAGGCCTGGGCGGAGGGCAAAGGGGAGCTTGCAACGTGCCGCCACCGCGCGGACAGCGGCTAAAATATACGCCGCCATAGTCTACATAGTCTGAATGCGAGTATGATTAAACGAAAAAAAAAAACCTCCCTGGCCTATCACGTGAATCAAAGAAAAGGAAACAGAGGGACGAAAGGCAACTCACTCCTTATTCACCTTTGTCCGGAGGTGCCACCTCCACCCCCACCATCCTTCTGCCTGGCCTGGCTTGATGCTTTGCTCTGCGCCTTATCGTTTCGCGGACTCCCGGAACGTTCTTTCTCGAGAATATGACTCTATTCGCCAATCACCTTCTCGCATACCATGGGCCGAACCTACCACACGATCAATTACATGCGGAAGGCGACCGAGCGGTCAAGGTGCCAACACAGGCCAACGATTGCAACTACATCGGCTAGTGGAAGCGGAGAGGCGGATGAATGCAGGCCTCGCAATAGTCTGTCCTGCCCGGCCGGGCCCGAGTCCCGGGCAGGCCTCAGGGCGGACGGGACGGACGACTGCAAGGCCTGGGGGAGCCACGGCATACTACAACTACATAGTACGGATATAAAATCGATGACTAGCTAACGAGGAGCGCGAAAAGAAATAGATAAAGATATAGTTGTCGCGGTGATCGGACAAGGGGTGATAGAGAGGAGAAATCGTGCGCTCATTTTCTCAATCAGTGTGGTTTTATATATTGCTCACATTATCCCTACCGTCTCCGCCTCCTCCACACGCTTCCTCAGTCAGCGGCCTCAGAGCTACTACTAGTATCGCCGTTCGTAACTCCATGACCCGCTGCCGCCCATGGGCGGGGAGAGTAATTTGGGATCGTCAAGGAGTTGTTGCTGGTAAGCCAAATCCTCGGGGAGAACGGCTACCATCGAGTGTTTCGTCTTCGGCAAAGGCTTCGGTACTGAGATCGCTGTTAGGCATTCTGAGTGGTGGGCTCGGTGGTGTGGGATGAATGTCTGGCGTGTTCGATCGAGACGGCGGTAGAAATACAGAGTGGTTGGTGAGTGACGTCTTCCGTACCCCGCCGGCGTAAACTTTCACCCTAATTCAAAAATTTTACGTCAGCGGGGTGCCCGTCATCTTCGGCAGTCCGTCCAAATCCTAGACCAGGGCGGACAAGGGCAATGGGGACCCTGCTCGGGGCGGGACCGCCTGGCGCAGCCGGGCAGGATGGACTATTGCGAGGCCTGTTCTTGGGACAGGCCTGGGCGGAGGGCAAAGGCGAGCTTGCAACGTGTTGCCTCGCGCAGACAGTGAACAGGAGACCTGGATAAAAAGTGTGATGCCATAGTCTAGATAGGCTTCATGTGAGTATGAAAGCTGCGACACAAGCCCGGGGTATCTAGAAAAGATAAAAAGCGCGGAAAGAAATGAGACAGATGAGCGTATATTACCCAAACGATGGTAGTGGACTGTTCGTGGGCTGGCTGTCTGGTCTGGCATTCCTTGGAGGGTCACTCGCGACGGTGGTGGTACCGGGGTGCTCTTTCCCGAGATTTTCCTGTTTAACATAAATGCTTCCGCAATGCGATGGGCTGCACGCCCTGCAGAGCTGGTGGCGTTAAAAGTTCAGAATTATTGCTTTCACCAGCCAATCATAGCTGCGCGACTGATTGCTTTCACCCACCAATCAAGTCACTACAATCTACACTCACCCCAGCAGCCCTGGGAGCAGCGCGCGCCTCCACACAAAAACTCCGGACAAAACCAACTGAGTGTTTTGGCGTGCAGTACCGAAGATAGATGCCGTCTCTGCGATTCGTGCACTGTTTTCCGATTCTTGATCGAAGAATCCGTTGATGAGTTATTCGAAGAGACGTTTTTTTTTTGTTTGTTTATTCATTACTCGCATGCTGCCTAGCTAGATCATGGCCTGTCCGCTGTCCACACGGTGGCGGCACGTTGCAAGCTCCCTTTTGCCCTCCGCCCAGGCCTTTCCAACGAAGATGTAAAGCAAACCAAGGAAAACACAAAGGAAAAGACAAAAGAGATAAACAAAGGAAAAGCGCGTCCTCCTGCCTACTCCTCTTCTGCGGACGCCATGAAGTCCGGCGTGGGGAGGAACAGTGGTAGTCCCTCCTCGGCGCCTAGCTCCTCAGCCCCCTGCTCCTGCACCCACTCCCGCAGCTCCACCTCCGACCCCTCGCTCACTGCGTCTTACTCGGCCGGCACCCGCCTCCCCACATCCGTGGTGGAGAGGAAGTCCAGTACTGCCTGCCCGCACCTCTCGTCCGCCAGGAAGTCCCAGATCTTCCACCCGTCCTTCCACCTCACAGTCTCCTTCCGCACCTCCGCCCACAGGATCTTCTGCTGGGCCTTCCACTCCGGACGCACCTTGAAGAGGTGCTCCCGAGTCTGGTTCGGGTATCGGCACCACTAGCATTGTGGGGTGGGCCGATTCTTCGTCTAGTTGAGGTAATGCCCGGTTAGACTACGCCCCGTCTTGATCTAGTAGAGCTGCTAGGCAAGCCTCTTGGTGCTCCCAGCCACCGTGCCGTCCGGTCTCTGGCTTTTCGGCATCCGGTAGTTTGTCTGCTCACTGGCGCGCCTCCACCCACTTCTTCTCCGAGATCTCCCGCTTGTGGTTGGCGAGGGGCCGTGGGAGGCATCGCCCGTACTTCCATCCGATCGGAGTACTCCAGCCATTCCACCCCGCGGTGTCTACGCGGAAAAGTGTTGTGTGGAGTGAGGTTACGAAGAAAGGTTATACGCAAACTATGCAAGGGAGTGGAATCCGTCTGTTGGCGATGATAAGGGAGTCGATTGGACACGGAGTATGCAACGGGCTCACCAATGCTTAGGGGTGCGATGGTGCATCTTACAGAGGCTTCCAGCAGCTACTCTACATACGGAGTGAGACGCTTCAGAGGGACCTGCCATTCGGGTGGACGCTGACGGACAAGGGTCGCTTTTCATTTTTTTGCTGATGTTATTATTGCTCCGACGATTCCGTGCTAGCTACATCGGGTGTTGATGCGGAGACGCAACCTGACGTCAAGATCCGTACTTTCAACGTCCTTACTCGTTCGAGGCAAGGTATGTAGCTCCTCGTCTCTGTCTACTCCGTAGATCAGTTTGGCTCAATGGCGCGGGCAACTCTGGCAACTCGATACTTCGCGATATCTCTCTGCGCATGGAATGTCTCCTGGCCCGCGGGCTGTGGACTAGATAGCGTTAACTGCGTCTTGCAGACCCGCCCATCCGAGGCAAGGACAGGCCCGCCCGCACTGTTGAGATCGCTGCTAGTATGATATGTGATTGTATCTCGTGGTTAAGTATCAGGCGTTTCCCTCGATAACATGGCCATCAACGCCTCACCCCCACAGCCTCACCAGACGGAATCATCCGTCAGCCACCCGTCTCACTCCCTCATCGCGCCCCTCGGTCAGCCGCCTTCTCCCGCGTAGTCAGCGGGTGTAGAAGCAGAGGAATAAGGTCTCATTGGTCTGCCCCCCCAATCCTTCAGCAGTCCATTACCCATCCTTACATCAGTCTTATGTTATTATAAGCTAGAGCAGACCCTCTGCCACGGCGCCGGGATCACATCCGTCGGGATCACATGTCATCATGGTGCCAGAGCACGGAGGTGGGAAAACGTGGCGCTACGGAGGGGCTCGGGAACAGCGGAACGACTTTGAAGCGCTGGAATGGGGTATGCTCGGGTGGGTGTTTGCTTGCTTGAGTTCCTCTTTCTATGTGCATATAATGAGGGCCTTCGCCCGCCGTAGATCCGTACGCAAAAACTGGTCTACGCCCTCGTCCCCGTCCTCGTCCTTGTCCCTGCCCCAGTCTTGTGGCCACCGTCCCTCTCCCGCACCCGCGCGCCCACGGCGCTTACCCACGTGCCACTACCTGGAGCCACGCCGGACCCGAAGAGTAACGCACAGGAAATGGAAATCAAACATGGAGTAAGGGAGTCACTGTCGCACCCTATTGTCTCGGGGTGGACATTCGGACACGGACCTGGTGGATAGATATCGGTGGATAATCACTTGAAGTCTTTGAACGGCGCTTCGGGCCCGAGGGAATTGACCCATTATAGCCGAGGTACCCAGGGCCCGGTGATCTACCATGCAGCACCAGGAAGCATTGGGGCCAAGTACCGGGAAAGCGTAAGCGCTGCCGCGATACAACTCTCTGGGAGGAAGCCAAGGCCGGGAGGCTTGGCACGTTGGCGACTTGGATGCAAGACGATGTTTGCTTCCAGGAGCAGCGGCTCTTCTCTCTTCGTCAGACATCAACACATACTTTCTCTCCTTTTTCAAGGACGGTCCATCCGCACGTTCTTCGTGATCCCCTTTTCCGTGCCGTCCGTGCCGGAAACCTGGTGATTGCCGGCTGGGAGGTCCGCTCAGTCTCCTCTTCACCTCGCAGCGACCCTTGGTAACACCTGCGAGTGAGCTCCGGGCCTCGGCCCACGCCCCACCTTGGTTGGAGAGCGCATGTGCGTACCCCGCCGCACCTCTTTCCGAGAATAGCACAGTGCTGGCTCCGAAGGTAGGGAATGTATGTAGCGCCCGAGGGCGGGGTTACCCCTCACTCCGGTTGTGCCAGCTGTCATCGGTGGCGAGCCTCAGTGTGCCCCGACAGGTGGGCAACCCCTTTCGACAAATCCGAATACTTATGTGCAGCACTTACCACTGCATATTCAGGACGACCCCAAGGCGCTGGGTAACCGCCGGACCAATACCGGCTTTACTACACCGGAAAGAGCAAATGCCGCTGCAGTAAGACACGGACTTTTGGAAGGCGCCAGAACCCGCTCGAGGTGAGTGGACGAGGAAAGTTCAAGAATTTGCCTACATGGTGAAACAGAAAGATGGGGCCACTAATTATCGCTGAAGAGCTGCACTTGTGGACACCGGAATCCCCCAGGAATTACCAGTGGCCAGTCCTCTTCACCTTCCTGTCCGGATCATTGACAAGGTGGGAACGGCCTGCCCTGGCGTCAGAGCCCTATCCTACGTAGACGATGTCGCCTAGTTAGTGGGCAGCGAGAAAAGACGAGCAAGAGGCGGCAAGCAAGCTAGGTATGGTCGCGGAAGCAGGCCTCGCAGTCGTCCGTCCCGTCCGTCCTGAAGCCTGCCCGGGACTGGACTATGGCCGCTAGTCCTCGCAGTCAAAGGACGGCCGTCCCGTAGACATTTTTCAGTGAGGACTGGACGGACTGC